>OMCM01001237.1_pt1 | contig 13374 bp, 12 predicted proteins | sample 1645021 | NCBI WGS metagenome assembly OMCM01 (sample SAMEA103958142, study PRJEB25191) | human gut metagenome | biome: human-associated habitat [ENVO:00009003]; feature: intestine environment [ENVO:2100002]; material: feces | place: Germany | collected 2013/2015
ACAATGCATCGACCGCGCCGGAATACCGCCAGCACATGGAGAGCGGCGACGCGCTGGATATTTACGCCTTCACGCTGCCAAACGAATCGTTCATCCCCCTGCGCGACAAGGGCGACCTGCTGGACTTGCGCCCGCTGATGGGCGCGGACACCCTTGATTCGCTCCTGCCGCAGGTGCTTGCGCCGCTGGAAAAGGCGGGCGGGCTGTTCGCGATTCCCTGTGGCGCGCCGAGCGTCTCGTGCTGGTTTCTCGACCAATCGTCGCTGGAATCCTTGGGGCTGACGGACGTTCCCGCGACGTATGCCGACCTGATGACGCTGATTTCCACCTATCTTGCCGACTTTGCGTCTGATTCCGACGTTGCCTTAGCCGACAATCCGGGCGGCATGGCGGATTCCCTCTTCCAGCAGCTTTTCTGGGCGCAGCTCGCGCGCTGTGAAGCATCCGGCGTCCTGCCGACGTTCACCGATGCGGATTTCGTTGCGGCGCTCCGGCAGTACATCGCGCTCCGCCCGGCGCTGGTGGACTACGAAACCCGCTGGCTGGCAGAACGGTCTTCTTCGCTGGGCGACTTGGGCGACACGGGCGGCATCGTCACGGTTCTCTCCGTGTCCAGCAGTCAGCCCTCGCTGCTGCACCTGAACACGTCGCTTACGCCGAGCAAAACGGACGAAGTTCCGCTGCTGCTGTCGTTCAGCGAAGGCGGCGCGTTGCTCATTCCGATAACGTACTCGGTGCTGGCAGTCAATCGCCGCTCGGCATACCCGGATGATGCCGCGCCGCTGCTGTCCTACCTGCTGGACAATCAGCCGTATGATTCGAAACTGGCGCTTCTGCCGGATTACGCGGCGCTTCTGCCGAATCCGGCATACACAGAGGCGGCGCAGAAGATTCTGGACGACGAAGCGCTTTACACGCAGTACCGCGCCACCCTGTCCCCCTTGGAGCAGAAGCAGGCGGAGGATATACTGGCGGACGCGCGCGCAGCGCTCCATCAGATTCCGCCGAACGTATACAGCGCGGTGGAAATCGCAACGTATCATGCGCGCCTGAATCACACGCATCTGCTGGAATCGTCGTTCTGGGTCAGCGGCGACCAGCATGTATCCACCCTGCGGCAGCGCCTTCTGGACGGCGAATGCACCGTGGAGACATTCGTGCAGGAATTGACCCGCATTGTGCAGATGATGACGCTTGAAAACGGCGTGTCTTCGTGAATTTTTCCCGCGCGTCCTGCAACAAAACACCCCTTTCAAGCGTTACATATTGAGGGGATAACTCCCCTTTTCCAAGAAGAATCATCCTATGAATGGAGGGTAACATCATGAAGCATCTTTCCCGCGTCCTGTGCCTGCTGCTGATGCTGGCGCTGCTGCTGCCCGGTGCGCTTGCGGAGGCAGTCGAGCAGACCGAGCAGATCGACAGCGGCATCGAAGAAGATGAGGTCGAGAAGGTCGGCGACATTTTCGACATGTACCAAGTCGGCAGCATGGTGGAAGCGAACGGCAAGCTCTACACCATCTCCTACGGCCCGACCATCTGCGAATTCGACGGTGAAAACTGGCGCATCGCGGTGGTGGCGAACAGTTTTTCGGACGTCCTGCGCGTGTCGGATGACTACTCCTTTTACAGCGACGAAACGTCCGCCGTGCTGTCTGTGGATGAGGACGGCACGCTGCTGCTGCTCTACCCCTACTCCGACGGCGTGATTGACCTGCTGCGCATCCCGCTCGACGGCAGCGACGTCACCCGCGTGCGCTCCTTCCGCCTGGTGGAGGATAGCGGCGACGAGGACGGCAGCCTCTACTTCTCCCTGCAAGGCGCGGCGCTGACGAGCGATTACGCCTATGTGACCGCCTACGGGCTGAATCCCGAAGCGATGTACGGGCTGAATCAGCTGTTTGAGCTGAACCTCAAGGACGGCAGCGTCCGCAAGGTGACGGAGGATTACATCATCCTGCCGCTGGATGACACGTCGCTCATCGGCTACTATGACAACCGCTACACCGGCGCGGACGACCCGCTGACCGCGCTCGTGCGCATCAACCGTCAGACCGGTCTGACCGACACGCTGTGCGAAATGGAGTCCGGCTCCTCTTTCTCCGGCTTCACCATGTCCGGCACGTCCGTCGTCTTCAACGATGGTTCGCAGGTGCTGCGCGTCGCCGCGCCGTATGACACCGTGGAGACGGTTGGCTACCTGCCCCCGGCGTATGTGTACACCAATCTGCCCGGCTGCGTGTCTGGCAACAGCTACTACACCTACAACTATGACACCGGTCTGACCTCGATTGACCTGACTGCGCCGCTGCCCGCGACCGTCCTGCGCATCGACTCGTCCATCAGCTGGGGCGATGAGGGCGAACTGGTGCGCCAGTACGTCAAGGAGCACCCGGAAGTCGGCGTCGTGTACGCATCCACCACCGCATCCACCGCGCCGGACTACACCCAGCACATGCAGAGCGACGAGGCGCTTGACCTCTACTCCTTCTATCTGCCGGGCGACGCCTTCGCTGCCCTGCGCAACAAGGGGTATCTGGCGGAGCTGTCCGGCAGCAGCGACCTGCTCGCGGCTGTTTCCGAGATGTTCCCGAATCTGACCAAGCAGGTGCTGGTGGATGGCCACCTTTACGCCCTGCCCGTCGAAGTGAGCACCTCCTGCTGGTCGATTGACACCGCCGTGCTGGAGGATGTCGGGCTGACGGCGGAGGATGTGCCGACGACGTATCTGGAGCTGCTGAACCTCATCGACGAATGGATTACCTCCTACGTTGAGGATTACCCGGAACACGCGCTGATGGACTACCCGTACAGCCTGTCAATGCAGCTGTTCAGCCAGATTATGGTGGCGCAGATTGCCGAGTGCGAGGCGGACGGCCGCACGCTGACCTTCACCGACGCGGATTTCATCGCCACGCTGAACAAGCTGGACAGTATGCGCGAGAAGCTGCAGGCGTACGAGGATCAGTGGAACGACGACAACAACAGCGGCAATGTTGTCTATAGCAGCAACACAATGATTGGCGGCTCGTATGACGCCAGCAGCAGCGAAGGTCCCCTCCTGAGCAGCTACGCCAGCATCAACATTCACTATGCCAGTGACCGCGAAAGCACAGCTGTCCCGCTGATGCTGTCCATCCAGCCGAACCACGACAGCAGCGTCATCGGCAACATCCGCGTGATGGCGGTCAACCGCTCCAGCAAGAACGCCGATGCCGCCATGAACCTGCTGACGTACCTCGCCGTCAACCGCAGCGATTATCAGAAGTCGCTTTTCTCCCCCGCCTACACGGACAACATTGAAGACCCGTACTACGAGGAGACCAAGGCGAGCCACGAGAGCTACATTGACGAACTGACGAAAGCAATGGCGACCGCCGACGACAGCGAAAAGCGCGACTATCAGGAAGCGATTCAGAACCTGACGGACGCTTTGACCCGCCTCTCCCCCTACCAGTACACGACCGAGGACATTCTCCTCTACGATTCGCAGATGGAGAATGTGCGCATCATTGAATCGACCGTGTTCTACGGCGACGACAACGAAGCGTCCACGCTCGTGAACCGCTACATGGACGGCAACATCACCGTCGACCAGTTTGTCCGTGAGCTGACCCGCATTGTGCAGATGATGATTATGGAGAACTCGTAAGTCGCACCCAACCGAGAAGCCGGATGAGAAGTCCGGCTTCTTTTGTATTGTAGGAGAACCAAGGGGCGTTGCCCCTACCCCCCACCAGAGGCGCTGCCTCTGGACTCCGCAAGGGAGTTCCTCCCTTGACCCTTTCGCGCGATTGAGTTGAGCGCAACTGCATACTATGTTCGCGTGTTGATTCGACCTCATCAACCCAAAAGCATGGGAGCGTGCACCGCGAAGGGGTCGAGGGGGGGCGACCGCAAAGCCCCCTCGTCGCTCCCGCAGGAGCGAAACCCCTGCGCACAAAAAAGACCAAGAAACATGGGTGTACAGCGCGCAGAAAAGCAGCTTTCCCCCTCCAAAATCAAAAAAATCACAAAAAAATGACGATTCGATGCAACGAAATCGCCTTTTCATTCGTCTTATATCATGAAGGCGGTTATGTTATTAACGCCGCCGATTCCACGCAATAACGAGGTGATTTACGATGACGGAGGGAACACAGGCGCGTCCGGAGCGCGTAATGGTGCTTGAGCCAGATGCCGAACGCCGGCAGATGCTCGCCCAAACGCTGATGCAGTCCGGCTTCCGCTGCTTTATGGCGGATTCGGTGCACGACGCGCTCCCCTTCTATCAGGACAGGCAAGATTCGGCGTGTATGCTGACGATTCTCAACGCGCGCCTGCCGTGGTGCGAGAGCGTTGAGCTGCTCAGCCGGGCGCAGGAAAACGACTGGCCCGTGCTGTTTCTGACGGCGGAAGCGGCAAACGTTGCGCACCTGCAATCGCTGTTCGACCTGCCGTGCGACGCGCTGGTGCACCCCTTCTCCCCCAAGCAGCTGATGAACGCGGTGGAAAACCTGCTGCTGCTTTCCCAATCGCTCCTGCGCGCCGCCTGACACTCACCGCGCAGGAATTTGCCCTGCTGGAAGTGCTGGTGAAGACGCCGGGGGCAGCCGTCTCCCGCGAAACGCTCCTGCGGACGGCGTGGGGCTATCAGGATTTAGGCGAAACCCGCACAGTGGACGTGCACATCCAGCGTTTGCGGCGGAAATTGGGTAAATCGTGCATCGAAACGGTGTATAAAACGGGATATAAACTCAAAATGGCGTAACATTGCGTCCCCCTCTGCGCAAAGAGGGGGATTTTTCGTGCCCCAAATCATCATCCACATGAAAAAAACCGTTCCCTTGTGCGGAGGGAACGGCTTGTGCTTGCTTGATGTGTGCGTAAAGAAAACAAAACGTTCAAACGTGACAAGCGTCACGCAATCTTACTTCGCTTCGGCGGTCGCATCGGTGCCGGGGATGTTGATGATCTCCAGCATGACCAACTCGGCAGCATCGCCGCGGCGCGGTCCCAGCTTGTACATGCGGGTGTAGCCGCCAGCCACGTTCTTCTCGGCGTTGCGCTTCTTGAACATCGGGCCGTACTCACGGAACAGCTTCTCAACGACGGGATACTTCACGTCCTTGGTGCGCTCCTTGTACTCCTTCTTGTTCTCGTCCGCCAGCTTCTGCTGCGGCACGTTGTACAGATACGCAGTCATCTGACGGCGAGCGTGCAGCTTGGACGGCGCATCGTTGACCACCTGCAGTTCGACCTTCTGATCCTTGTCGTTGTGGGTGATCTTGGTGGTGGTCACGGTGTTGTCGCACTCGTTGACTGCCAGAGTGATGTAATGTTCGGCAATGCGGCGGACTTCCTTGGCCTTGGCTTCGGTCGTCACGATCTTGCCATTCTGAAACAGGTTCGTCACCAGACCGCGGAGCAGCGCTTTGCGCTGACCGGCCGTGCGACCCAGTTTGCGCTGGTGTGCCATGGGATTATTTCCTCCTATCACGGGCAAGCAGCGATTCTAACCGACGTGCGATCGGATAAAATCAGGCTGCCATCGTTGTGCCCCGTCTTATTCTTCGTTCTGGCGCAGACTCAGACCCAGATCCTGCAGCTTCTGTTCCACTTCTTCCAAGGACTTGCGACCAAGGTTGCGCACCTTCATCATGTCCTCCTGGTTGCGCTGCACCAGCTCAGCGACACTGTTGATGCCAGCGCGCTTCAAGCAGTTGTAGGCACGGACAGAGAGCTCCAGCTCTTCAATGGTCATTTCGAGGACTTTTTCCTTCTTGTCGTCCTCAGGCTGCGTCATGCTGACCGGCAGCACCTGATCCGTCAGGCTGACGAACTGCATCAGGTGTTCGGTGAGAATCTTCGCCGCGCAGCTGATGGCCTCTTCAGGCTTCAGGGTGCCATTCGTCCATACCTCAAGGGTCAGACGGTCAAAGTCGTTGGACTGGCCGACGCGCTTGTCCTCCACCGTGTAGTTGACCTTCACGATGGGGGTGAAGATGCTGTCCATTGCGATATCGCCGATGGGCATCGAGCCGGCATTGCGGGCCTTGTTCTTGTCTGCGCTGACGTAGCCCACGCCGCGTTCAAGGCGGAGCGTCATCTGAAGATGCGCGTCCTCGTTGAGCGTTGCGATGTGCATAGCGGGGTTGATGATTTCAATTTCATCATCAACCTTGATATCCGCCGCGGTCAGTTCGCACGGGCCCATTTTGTCCACGATTACAGACTTCGGGCCGTCGCTGTACATTTTGACAGCCAAGCCCTTCAGGTTCAGGATGATTTCGGTGACATCCTCTTTCACGCCGGGAATGGTGGAAAATTCATGCTGCACACCTTCGATGTGAACAGCAGACGCCGCCGCTCCGGGCAGAGAGGATAGCAGGACACGGCGCAGGCTGTTGCCCAGCGTGTGACCAAACCCGCGTTCGAGCGGTTCGACCACAAAGCGTCCGTACTTGCCATTGTCCCCGACTTCGACGCATTCGACTTTTGCGATTTCTACGGCCATTATTTTTACCCTCCTTGCTCAGGTTCGGAGTGACGAAGGGAGGAATGCGAAAGCGAGCTTCATGCATCCCGTCATCCGCATCCCGTTTCCCTTCCTTAACGGGAGTAGAATTCGACGATCATGCTCATTTCGGCTTCGAGGCTGACGTCCTCACGGGTCGGCAGCGCAACGACTTTGCCGGTCAGGTTGGGGGCATCAAAGGTCAGCCACTTGGGGGTGACGACGCTGGTGCCTTCGCGCAGCGGCTTGAAGAGCTCGGACTCGGTGCTCTTCTGGCGCAGGGTGATCACGTCGCCAACCTTCACGGAGTAGGACGGAATGTCCACCTTCTGGCCGTTGACGCGGATGTGACCATGCACAACGATCTGACGGGCGGCACGGCGGGTCTTGCCCAGACCCAGACGGTACACAACGTTGTCCAGGCGCAGTTCAAGCAGCTGGAGCATGTTGTCGCCGGTGATGCCCTTCATGTTGGTCGCCTTCAGGTAGTACTTGTGGAACTGCTTTTCCAGCACACCGTAGACGAACTTAACCTTCTGCTTTTCCTTCAGCTGCGCGCCGTATTCAGAAACCTTCTTACGACGGGTGCCGCCGGGATTACGCTTAGATTGCTTTTTGCCATAACCCATTTCCGCCGGGCTGACGCCGAGTGCACGGCACTTCCGGGCGACGGGCTGCTTATTGATAGCCATGTTTTACAGTCCTCCTTCGTTTGCTTACACGCGACGGCGCTTGGGCGGACGGCAGCCGTTATGCGGAATCGGCGTCACGTCCTTAATCATGCTCACGTCCAGACCAGCGGCCTGCAGGGAGCGGATGGCGGCTTCACGACCGGAACCCGGACCCTTGACATACACTTCAACCGTCTTCAGGCCATATTCCATTGCGGCCTTGGCAGCGGTCTCAGCGGCGGTCTGTGCAGCAAAAGGAGTAGACTTCTTGCTGCCGCGGAAGCCCAGGCCGCCGGAGGAGGCCCAGGACAGGGCGTTGCCCTGCGTATCGGTGATGGTGACGATGGTGTTATTGAAAGAAGAGCTGATGTGCGCCGCACCGCGCTCGACGAGCTTGCGCTCCTTGCGCTTGCGCACGACCTTCTTGAGCTTGCTCTGCTGCTTGGGTGCCATTGTTTTTCCCTCCGTTATTTCACGAAACGGCTCTCACCGCGTAATTCCAGCGAATTACTTGGTGGCCTTCTTCTTGCCAGCGATGGTCTTCTTCGGGCCCTTGCGGGTACGCGCGTTCTGCTTGGTGTTCTGACCGCGAACGGGCAGACCACGGCGGTGACGCACACCGCGATAGCAGCCGATTTCCACCAGACGCTTGATGTTCAGGGAGACTTCGCGGCGCAGATCGCCTTCCACCTTCAGGTGGTGCTCGATGTAGTCGCGCAGCTTGCTGATGTCGTTTTCGGAGAGATCCTTGACGCGGGTGTCGGGGTTAATGCCGACTTCCGCAAGCATCTTCTGAGAGGTCGTCAGGCCAATACCGTAGATGTAGGTCAGGCCGATCTCAACGCGCTTTTCTCTGGGCAGGTCCACACCTGCAATGCGTGCCATGTGTTAAATGCACCTCCGTAATTTTATGACGAACTGTCCGTCCGCCATCAAAGACGCGGTTCGTCCACCAACCTCTCAGAGGCAACCCACCCCGGAGCTGTCAGTGCCGTCCGCCACCCTTGCTGTGCCTGCGCTTGGTGATGCAAGCGCAAAGCAACGCCGTCCCTTCGCAATTTGGAAGGCTGCGAAGAGAAAGCGTAATCATGTCAGAAGACGTATCGGTGCGCTGGTGGAACACAGGCTTATGTTTAGAAGAAGAAGCCCATGCAGCCGCCCACCAGTGCGACCAGTTGCTAACCGTCTGTTATTGTACCACGAAACCCATCGGAAAATCAAGAGGTTGCACGAACTTTCCAGCTTCTTTTTTCGCTTCCTCGGTATAGAAATTTTTATCCGATTTTTGTGCACATTGTATCAATTATCAAACATAAATCCCTTGCATACCGCTGTTTCTTCGATTATAATAGAGTTGTTCCCAAAAGGAGGAGGATTTTCTTGCTGACAATCCCTGCTGGAGCGAATTTTATCCTGCGCAGGCTGATGGAAAACGGCTTTGACGCCTACGTTGTCGGCGGATGTGTACGCGACAGTCTGCTTGGGCTGTTCCCGCATGACTGGGATATTTGCACCAGCGCGCGCCCGGAGCAGATGCAGGCTGTTTTTGCGGACTGCCGCGTCATCGAAACCGGCCTGAAGCACGGCACGCTGACCGTCCTGCACGACCGCATTCCCTATGAAGTGACGACATTCCGCGTCGATGGCGGCTACACTGACCATCGCCACCCGGACAGCGTGTCGTTTGTCTCTAATGTGGTGGACGACCTTGCCCGGCGCGATTTCACCGTCAACGCCATGGCATGGAATCCGCAAACCGGGCTGGTGGACGCCTTTCACGGGCATGAGGATTTGCGCGCGGGCATTATCCGCGCCGTCGGCGACCCCAAAACGCGCTTCACCGAGGATGCGCTGCGGATTCTGCGCGCGCTGCGGTTCGCTTCCGTGTACGGTTTCCGGATTGATGACGCCACCAGTCAGGCAGCGCACGACCTGCGCCATACGCTGACGGACGTCGCTGCCGAGCGCATCCGCGTTGAATTGGCGAAGCTGCTGTGCGGGCAGGGCGCGGCGGACATCCTGCGCGCGTATCCGGATGTGCTGTTCGTCCTGCTTCCCCAGCTGCGCGCAATGCACGACTTCGACCAGCATAATCCGCACCACCGCTATGATGTGTGGGAGCACACCCTGCGCGCGCTGCCCCATATTCCGCCGACGGAGACGCTGCGGCTGGCGATTCTGCTGCATGACAGCGGCAAGCCGGACTGCTTCACGCTGGATGAGGCGGGCATCGGGCATATGCACGGGCACGCGGAGCGTTCCGCCGAGATTGCGGACGAGGTGCTTTCCTCCCTGCGTGTGGACAACGCGACCCGCGAGCGCGTGACGCTGCTGGTGCGCAGCCACTCCCTGTCCGTTTCGCCCGACCCAAAGCTGCTGCGCCGTCGCCTGAATCAGCTTGGCGAAGAAGCCCTGCGCGAGCTGCTGCTGCTCCAGCGCGCCGACCAGCTGGGCAAGGGCACGATTTCGCCGGAGGAAATCAAGGCGGAGTACCGCGCAGTTGTCGCCGCGCTGGATGCGCTGATGGCAACGTCGCCCTGCTTCACGCTGAAATCACTGGCGGTATCCGGGCGCGATTTAATGGCGGCGGGTCTGCCCAAAGGACACATTGTCGGGCAGGCGCTGGCATATCTTCTCGATGAAGTAATGGCGGAGCGCTTGCCGAACGCGCGGGATGCGCTGCTTGACGCCGCCATCCGCCAATTTGGAGGGATGTCATGATGTGCCTTGCCCAGCGCCTGATTCGCCCCGGCGAAAGCCCGTCCGACCAGCCCGTCCGCAAGCGGTTGGGGACGTTCGCATCCGCTGTTGGCATCGGGACGAACATCCTGCTTTCGCTGACGAAAGTCATTATCGGCACACTGACCGGCTCGCTGGCAGTCGCGGCGGACGCGGTCAACAACCTGTCCGACGCGGCAGGCAGCATTGTGTCGCTCATCAGCGTCCGCGTTGCCCAAAAGCCCATTGACCGTGAGCATCCCTTCGGGCACGGGCGCATCGAGTACCTCGGCGCGCTTGGCGTCGGCGCGCTGATTCTCGTCATGGGGCTTGAGCTGCTCAAAAGCGGCGTCAGCGGCATCATCACCCCGCAAGCCATGCACTTTGCTTGGGTGCCGTTCCTGATTCTGCTCTTCTCTATCGCCGTTAAGGGCGCGCTGTTCTTCTTCTATCGCGATGTAGGCAGGCTGATTGACGCGGATTCGCTCAAAGCCGCCTCCCGCGATTCCCTCTCCGACGTGCTGGCGACCTCCGCCGTCGCGCTTTCGATGGTCATTGGGCAGTTCACGGCGTTTCCGGTCGATGGCGTGATGAGCATCATCGTTGCGCTGCTCGTCCTCAAAACGGGCTTTGAGGTCGTGCGCGATCAGATGGATACGCTGATGGGTGCAAAAACGAACCCGGAGCTTGGGCGGCAGATTATCGCGATGCTGAATCAATATGATGAGATTCTCGGCACGCACGACCTGATGATTCACGACTACGGGCCGGGGCGATGCGTCGCGTCGATTCACGCGGAAGTACCCGCCGACGCGAATCTCGTCGCGATTCACGAGGTTATCGACCGCGCGGAGAGCGACATCAGCCGTGCGCTGCACATTCCGATTTGCATCCACATTGACCCGATTGTCGTCGGCGACCCGATTTTTGACAGCATTACGGCGCATTTCAACCACATTCTGAGCCAGCAGTACCCCGGTACGCACATCCATGACCTGCGGATGGTGCCGGGGGAAAACGTGGTGAATCTGGTGTTTGACGTCGCCGTGCCGCCAGAGTGCAAGGACACCGCGCCGCTGACGGAGCAGCTTTCGCGCGCCGCCAAAGCGCTTGACCCGCGTTATCGGTGCGTCATCCACTATGACCTTGATTTCTACAGTGAGCAATAATGGTTCTTCACGGAAAGTTGGGGGAGCAAACAAGGGCTTAGGCGAAGCGCCAAAAAGCTGCACGCGGAAGGAGCATGAAAGCGCGACCAACTCAATCGCGAAAAGGGGTCAAGGGGCAATTGCCCCTTGCAGGGTCAAGGGACAGCGTCCCTTGTGGGGTTTGGGGCAACGCCCCAACTGTTCCGCGTCAAACCTACTCAAAGGAAGAAGTCAACAAGGCGCAGGCAGCGAAGCGTCCCTGCCAGTAACTTTGCGCGTCCGCAGACGCGCCCTCAAGCTGCTCTTCCCCAAAATTTCCGTGAAGAACCATAATTAACACGGGCGAACGCGCTGTTTTTTCCGCGCATTCGCCCGTGTTTCTTTATGCTATTTCCAAAGTGAGAATGCGCCAAAGCGCAAGCAGATGGCGCAGGTGAACGTTACTCATCCACCAGCTGAATTTTCCGCACGTCGCTTTCGCTGACGGTCATGAAAAGCGTCCGCTGGTTGGTGTAAATGACCATGCCGGGCGCGGCGCCGCCGGGCTTCTTGACGTAGCGGCGGAGCGTGTAGTCAATCGGCACGCCGGAGGAATTCTGCCCCTTGGAGTACCACGCGGCAAGAATCGCGGCTTCCAAAAGCGTCTGGCGCGGAATTTCCCCTTCTTGGCGGATGATGACGTGGCTGCCGGGCATGTCCTTGGCGTGCAGCCACGTTTCGTTCGGGCGCGCGTCCCCGGTCAGGCGGTCGTTCTGCGCGGCATTTTTGCCGACGTAGATGTCGATGCCGTCCGTCGAACGGTAGTGGTACGGCTTGGATTTCGGCAGCGCCTTCTGCTGGCGACGGTTGACGCCCTTGCGGATGTAGCCCGTGCGCATCAAATCCTGCCGGATTTCCTCCAGTTCGCTTTCGCCGATACACTTGCCCACGTCCAGCAGCGTGCCTTCCAGATAGTCCAGCTCCTTGAGCGTCTTTTCCTTCTGCTCGGCGGCAATCTCCCGCGTCGTCCGCGCCTTTTGGTACTTCTTGAAGTACCGCTGGGCGTTTTGCACGGGGGTCAGCTGATTATCCAGCGGAATCGTCATGCTGCCGCCGTTTTCGTCGTAGAAATTCGGCAGTGTCGCTTCAGTCTGCCCCTTTTTCAGCTGCCACAGGTTCGCGTTGATAATCTCGCCCATGATGCGGTATTCGTCCATCCGCGCGGCGCTGGACAAGTCCTCCTCCTGCTGGGCGAGTTTCTTTTCGCAGCGCTCAATCTGCCCCTTGAGCAGCTTGACCATGGACGCGCTCTTCTGGTTGATGCGATCCTGCTGGTCACGCGCGCCGAAATAGCGTTCGAGCGCCTGCGACACAGTCGGGTACGGCTTCTGTCGATCCAAATCGCGGCTCAAATATGGGAATGGGAAGATGTCCGCCGGTTCGCCCTGCTCATCCTCCAATACGCGCGGATCAGCCATCTGCGGCAGGCGGCGCAGCAGTTCCGCAAGGCGCGCCGCCGTTTCGGGCAGATTGTCCGCGCGGGCAGCACACGATAAGCAAGTTCCTTCGCCGCCGGATTCGACAGTCCCGACACGCTGGCGGCAAGCGCCTTTTGCAGCGGCACATCCCCCTGCGCTTCGAGCTTGGCAAGCAGGTTTTCCGCGTCGGCGTCTTCCGGGGCGATTTTGTCCTGCGCGGGCGGCGGCAGGTACGGCAGCCCCGGCTGAATCTGGCGCACGCGGCTCATGTCCGCGCTGACGTGCCGCGCCGCTTCAAGGATTCGCCCGTCCTCGTCCAGCAGCATCAAATTGCTGTGCCGCCCCATGATTTCCAGCACCAGCCGGCGCAGGACGTGGTCGCCCAGTTCATTCACCGTGTCAATATCGACGTGAATCACGCGGTCGCCGTGCATCTGCTGAATGCTCAAAATGCGCCCGCTGAGAATTTGCTTGCGCAGGAGCATACAGAACATCGGCGGTTCGAGCGGATTCGGGAAATTCAAATTCGTGAAGTGGCAGCGCGCATTGTTCGGCGACGCGCACAGCAGCAGCCGATGATTCGCCGCTCCTGCGCGAACCAGCAGCATAATGGTATCTTTTTCCGGCTGCGTGATGCGGTCGATTCTCCCGCCCGGCAGAATCGCGTTCATCTCCCGCGTCGCAAACCCCAGTGTCAAGCCATCCATCGGCATAAGATAACACCTCCAACCAGAGGCTCTGCCTCTGGACTCTGCCAAAGGGTCTTCGACCCTCTGGACTCCCTTTCGCGCGATTGAGTTGCGCGCGATTGCATACTGTGTCCGCGTGTTTATGCAGGGATTTCGCTCCTGCGGGAGCGACCAAAGGGCATGAAAACAGGTGAA
>OMCM01001251.1_pt1 | contig 13244 bp, 9 predicted proteins | sample 1645021 | NCBI WGS metagenome assembly OMCM01 (sample SAMEA103958142, study PRJEB25191) | human gut metagenome | biome: human-associated habitat [ENVO:00009003]; feature: intestine environment [ENVO:2100002]; material: feces | place: Germany | collected 2013/2015
TCATGCTCCTTCCGCGTGCAGCTTTTTGGTGCTTTGCCTAAGCCTCTTGTTTGCTCCCCCTAACTTTTCGTGAAGAACTTTTTTTGCCACCGCATTTCCCTTCACGCCGCCCCATGCTCCGCTCTGAACGCCGCCAAAAGCGCCCACCCCTCCTCCCGCGTGTGCATCAGCGCGTTCCCTTGCGCCATATCCCGTGCGTACAGGTAGTCCTCCATCTCCGCAACCGTCCGAACACCCGCGCCGCCCCAGTCTGTCAGCAGCTGAATCAGGTAATTCACCGCGTTCGTCGGATTCGCCTCCGCCGTCTTGGCGACCGCCTGAATCATCAGCCCGTCCTCGAACGGGTACGCCCCAAACGCCGCCATCACCCGATTCAGCTGATTCTCCGTGAACACCTGATGCAGCAGCACTTTACCCGCCAGTTTCGCGCTCTCCCTCACTGACCGCGGAAACGCTCCCTCGCGCGCGCCCGCCTCCGTACACGCATACGCACCCGTACATGCGCCCGCGCCCGCGTATCCGGCAGAGGAAGCAGATGTCTCCGTTTCATCATCATTCGTTTTCCCTGTTGGGTTTACGGTTTCCGTTTCTGTTTCTGTATAGTTTATATTAGTGTCGTGGAAATCGGGCGTATTTCCGTGGCAATCAGTTGTGCAATCGGTTGGACAAACGGTTGTGCAATCGCTTGGGTAAACGCTTGGGTAATTCGGATGATCACGGGGATAGTCGCGGATTTCGGGGCAATCAGCGGGGCAATCGGCTGTGCTGTCAGCACCGATTTCACGCGGATAGTCACGCTCAACAGCGCCTTTTCCGTCGCAAACGGAGAAGTAATGCAGGCGGTACGCGGGCGGTGTGCGTTTCTTTTCGCCGGGAATGTACTCCAAAAGCCCGGATTCGCAGAGCGTGCGTCGAGCGTCGGCGAGGGCGGTGGCGCTCATGGGAAAGTAGGCGAGCAGGTACGGGTTGTCGATGCGGAGGAAACCGTCGCACCAGTCGCCGCCGCGGGCGTGCTGGTTCATGATTTCAATCAGCTTGTACCACAGCAGCTGAGCGCTGGCGGGAAGGCGGGTTCGCGCGGCGAATGTGTTGAAACGGCGGATTTCAATCAAGTAGTTTACATTGCACATTTGGGTCATTCCTTTCGGATTTTGTGGGTCGCTATTGCGACAGTGATATTGTAGAACAGAGAATGAATGTTCGTCAAGAAAATTTGATTTCATTTGATTTCGCTTGATTTCATTTGATTTTGGGGTCAAAATCAACTGTACTTTTTTGTTGCATAGGGGATTTCGCAAGTTGGAAATTTTGCAGACTGAAAATCGGCGCGATTGACCGAAAACAACATTTTTCCCCCATACGCCGCAAAACACAATAATAATGAAGGAAAACCCTTTTCTTTTGGGGCGGAAAGTGCTATAATAGATATGTTGGGGAAGAGTCAACAGCGGGGGAATCCGGCGGTGGGGCGCGCGTAGACGCGGTTTGTGCGCCCGCTGACGCGAAGTACCCCGACGTGCGTGTCCCCCTCCCGGATGGCGGGGCAAGGGCAAATGCCCCTGATTTTACGGTTTTCCGCGGCGTGGGAAAAAATCCGCCGTTTATTGATTTTTGTGAGGTGCAAGCATGTTGAACGACCAGGAACTCGAACACCGGACGGAAGAAGAAATCGAACAGCAGATTGAAGAAGCGACGCAGGTCAAGAGCGAATACGGCGAGGAGCAGATTCAGGTGCTGGAGGGCTTGGAGGCGGTTCGCAAGCGCCCCGGCATGTACATCGGCTCGACGGACAGCCGCGGACTGCACCATCTGGTGTACGAAATTGTGGATAACTCCGTGGATGAGGCGCTGGCGGGCTACTGCAAGCGCATCGACGTGACGCTGCACAAGGACGGCTCGGTCTCCGTCCGCGACGACGGGCGCGGCTTCCCCGTCGGCATCCACCCGAAAATGGGCCGTCCGGCGGTCGAGGTCTGCCTGACGGTGCTGCACGCGGGCGGCAAGTTCGGCGGCGGCGGCTACAAGGTGTCCGGCGGCCTGCACGGCGTGGGCGCGTCGGTGGTCAATGCGCTGTCGAAGTCGCTGTCCGTGACGGTCTATCAGGATGGGAAAATTTATCAGCAGGAATACGCGCGCGGCAAGTACCTCTACGACCTGCGCGTCATCGGCGAAACCGACCGCACCGGCACGACGATCCGCTTCCTGCCCGACGTCATCAGCGACGACAACCCCGACGGCATCTTCGAGCGCGGCGTCACGTTTGATTTTGACGTGCTGAAGAAGCGCCTGCGCGAGATGGCGTTCCTGAACAAGGGCATCCACATCACCTTCACCGATGAACGCGGCGAAACGCCCGTGACGGAGGATTTCTTCTATGAGGGCGGTCTGCGCGAGTTCGTCAAGTATCTGAACCACAACAAGGAGGTTCTCTTCCCTGACCCGATTTACACCGAGGGCGTGAAGGACGGCATTCTCGTGGAAGTCGCTATGCAGTACAACGATTCGTATGCCGAAAACATCTACACCTTCGTCAACAACATCGCGACGCCTGATGGCGGCACGCATCTGACCGGCTTCACCACCGCCCTGACGAGCGCCATCAACGACTACGGCCGCAAGTATAAGCTCCTGCGCGACAACGAGCCGAACCTGAAGGCGGAGGACGCGAAGGAAAGCCTGACGGCGGTTGTGTCCGTCAAAATGGAAGACCCGCAGTTCGAGAGCCAGACGAAATCGAAGCTGGGCTCCGGGCAGGTTCGCGGCGTGGTCAACGACCTTGTGAAAGAGGAGCTGTCCACCTATCTGGAGGAGAACCCGTCTGTCGGGCGGACGATTCTTGACCGCTGCGTGAGCGCCCAGCGCGCGCGCGAGGCAGCCCGCAAGGCGCGCGAGGCTACCCGCCGCAAGACGGTGCTGGAATCGGCGTCCCTGCCGGGCAAATTGGCGGACTGCTCCGAGCGCGACCCCAGCAAGTGCGAAATCTTCCTCGTCGAGGGCGACTCCGCAGGCGGCAGCGCGAAGGAAGGACGCGACCGCCATTTTCAGGCGATTCTGCCCCTGCGCGGCAAAATCCTCAACGTCGAAAAAACCCGGCTGGATAAGGCGCTGGGCAACAACGAAATTAAGAGTATGCTGACGGCGTTCGGCTGCGGCTTCGGCGATGAGTTTGACGAAAGCAAGCTGCGCTACCACCGCATTGTCTGCATGACGGACGCGGACGTGGACGGCGCGCACATCCGCATTTTGATGCTGACGTTCTTCTACCGCTACATGCGGCCGCTGGTGGAAAAAGGCTATGTGTACGCCGCCATGCCGCCGCTGTACAAGGTGACGAAGGGCAAAATGGAAAAGTACGTCTATGATGACGACGAACTCCAAAGACTGCTGGACGAAATCGGGCGCGACCCGAAGCCGGACATTCAGCGCTACAAAGGCTTGGGCGAAATGAGCGCCGAGCAGCTGTGGCAGACGACCATGAACCCCGAAACCCGCACGATGATGCAGATTACGCCGGAGGACGCAATGGCGGCGGATGAAATCTTCACGCTGCTGATGGGCGATCAGGTTGAGCCGCGGCGGAAGTTCATCGAGGAGAACGCGGATTTGGTCAAGGATTTGGATGTGTAACCGCATCCGCGCAATGAGAACCTCTTCCGCCCGCTGCGGCTGGTTCCCCGTGCGCATTATACAACAAGCAATTATCAGACAGAAAACCTGAACAGTTCGGAGAGAAATTATGAGCAGCATTCAGGACAAACTCATCCCGGTGAATCTGGAAAAGGAGATGAAGCGGTCGTTCATCTCCTACGCAATGGCGGTCATCATCGACCGCGCGCTGCCGGATGTGCGCGACGGCTTGAAGCCCGTGCATCGACGCATCCTCTATGATATGGAAGAACTCGGCATGACGCCCGATAAGCCGTACCGCAAATCCGCGCGCCTTGTCGGCGACGTGCTGGGCAAATTCCACCCGCACGGCGATTCCTCCGTCTACGACGCCATGGTGCGTCTCGCGCAGCCCTTCAACATCCGCTATACCCTCGTGGATGGGCAGGGCAACTACGGCTCGGTGGATGGCGACGGCGCTGCCGCCATGCGTTACACCGAAGCCCGCATGACGAAACTGACCCCCTACCTGCTCGAAGGCATCGAGAAGGACACGGTTGATTTCTATCCCAACTTCGACGAAACGCTCATGCAGCCCGCCGTGCTGCCCAGCCGCTTCCCGAATCTGCTCGTCAACGGTTCCAGCGGCATTGCCGTCGGCATGGCGACGAACATCCCGCCGCATAACCTCGGCGAGGTCATCGACGGCGTTATCTGCATGATTGACAACCCGGACTGCACCATCGACGACCTGATGCAGCACATCAAAGGCCCGGACTTCCCGACCGGCGGCATCATCCTCGGCAGACGCGGCATCCGCGAAGCCTACTACACGGGGCATGGGCGCATTGAGGTGCGCGCGAAGACCAACATCGAGGAAATGCCCAACGGCCGCAGCCGCATCGTCGTGACGGAAATCCCGTATCAGGTCAACAAGGCGAAGCTGGTGGAGAAGATTGCCGAACTTGTGCACGACAAGCGCATTGAGGGCATCAGCGATATCCGCGATGAGTCCGACCGGCAGGGGATGCGCATCGTCATCGAGCTGAAGAAAGATGTTTACCCGCAGGTTATCCTGAATACGCTCTACAAGCACACGTCGATGCAGGAGACGTTCGGCGCGAACATGCTCGCGCTGGTCAACGGGCAGCCGAAAATCCTCTCCTTGCGCGACATGGTGTACTACTATCTGGAGCATCAAAAGGACGTTGTCACCCGCCGCACGCGCTTTGACCTCAACAAGGCGCTCGCCCGCGCGCATATTTTGGAAGGTCTGCTGAAGGCGCTTGACCACATCGACGAGATTGTGTCCATCATCCGCGCCAGCAAAGACCCCAACACCGCGAAAACGACCTTGATGGAGCGGTTCGACTTCTCCGACAAGCAGGCGCAGGCGATTCTGGACATGCGTCTGGCGCGCCTGACCGGTCTGGAACGCGACCGCCTCCAGCAGGAATACGACGATTTGGAGAAGGAAATCGCCCGCTTCCAGGCGATTCTGGCGGACGAACACCTGCTGATGGAGGTTATCAAGACCGAAATCAGCGCCATCCGCGATAAATTTGCTGACCCGCGCCGCACGGAGCTGACCACTATCGACGGCGAAATCGACGTGGAAGACCTGATTCAGGAGGAGGACATGGTCGTCACGCTGACGCGGCAGGGCTACGTCAAGCGCACGCCGAAATCCATCTACCGCGCACAGAACCGCGGCGGACGCGGCGTGACCGGCATGACGACGAAGGAAGAGGACTTCGCCGTGCAGATGCGCGTCGTCTCCACGCACGACGAAATCATGTTCTTCACCAACATGGGGCGCGTGTACATGCTCAAGTGCTACCAGATTCCGGAAGCAGGACGCACCGCGCGCGGCACGGCGATTATCAACCTCATCCAGATTGCGTCGGATGAAAAGGTGACGTGCATGGTTCCTGTGCCGGGCGCGACGGGCGAACACAACCTCGTCATGGCGACGCGTGACGGCATGATTAAGAAAACGCCGTACAGCGAGTTCGCGAACCTGCGCAAGAACGGCCTGATTGCCATCAATTTGAAGGAAGGCGACGAGCTGATTGGCGTGGATTTGACCAGCGGCGACGACGAAATTCTGCTGGGCAGCCGCAAGGGCATGGCAATCCGCTTCAGCGAGCGCCACATCCGCCCGATGGGCCGCGCGTCGATGGGCGTGAAGTCCATGCGGCTGGATGACGACGATATCATCATTGACATGGTGCCGCTGGAGCAAGGCGCGGACGTGCTGGCGATTACCACGCTGGGCTACGGCAAGCGCACCAGCCCCGACGAGTACCGTGAGCAGGGCCGCAACGGCAAGGGCATCATCGCCACAAAGCTGACCGACAAGACCGGCGACCTCGCCGCGCTGCTGATGGTCAAGCCGGACGAAGACCTGATGCTCATCACCGACGACGGCACAATCATCCGCACCCGCGCCGAGGACATTCGCGTCTGCGGCCGCAACACGCAGGGCGTTATCGTGATGAAGCTGCAGGAAGGCAGCCACGTCATCGCCGTTGCCCGCGCCGAGCGCGACGAAGAGCCGGACGCGCCCGCGAATGCTGCTGATGCGGATGCCGCCGAAGCGCGCGCCGAGGGCTTCGACACGTCGGACGCGGCGGAATCGAAGGCAGTGCAGGAGCTGCTGCGCCGTGCCGAAGAGGACGCAAGCGGCAGCGATTTGGACATGGATCTGGGCGGGGAGGACGAGAAGGATTCCCCGGCGGATGACGAGGATATTTAACCCAAGGTGCATTTTTCTCCCGGAGGGGCTGACCTTCCGGGAGATTTTGTCTTGATTGCAGCAGAACCCGACCTCATCAGCAGCGACGGATGAGGTCGTTCCCCTCAATCAGCACGCGCAAGCAGTATGAAAGTGTAACCAACCGAATCGCGCGAAAGGGTCAAGGGACGAAGTCCCTTGTGGAGTCCAGAGGCAAAGCCTCTGGTCGTTCCCGCAGGAGCGAAACCCTGCATCAGCACGCGCAAGTAGTGTGAAAGCGTCACCAACTGAATCGCGCGAAAGGGTCAAGGGAGGAACTCCCTTGCGGGGTCAAGGGGCAGCGCCCCTTGGGTCACTTCATTTCCCGTAGCCTTTCGACAATCTCCTCCGCGTGCAGCGCGTCGATGATTTCGTCTAAGTCGCCGTCGATGATGTCTTGGATGCGGTAGAGGGTCAGACCAATGCGGTGGTCGGTCACGCGGCCTTCGCGGAAGTTGTAGGTGCGGATGCGCTCGCTGCGGTCGCCTGTGCCGACTTGAACGCGGCGGTTCTCCGCGTAGGCGGCGTCTTTCTCCGCGCGCATCTTCGCCAATAAGCGGCTGCGAAGCACCTGCATCGCCGTGTCGCGGTTCTTCAGCTGACTCTTCTGGTCTTGGCACGTCACCACCAGCCCAGTCGGCAGGTGCGTAATCCGCACGGCGCTGTCCGTCGTGTTCACGCACTGCCCGCCGTGACCCGTCGAGCGGTACACGTCAATCCGCAAATCCTTCGGGTCAATCTGCAATTCGACGTCCTCCGCTTCCGGCAGCACCGCCACCGTGCAGGTGGAGGACTGGATTTTGCCGTTGGACTCCGTAATCGGCACACGCTGCACCCGGTGAACGCCGCTCTCGTACTTCATGCGCGCGAAAACGCCGCTGCCCGCGATGCTGAACACGGCTTCCTTAATGCCGCCCAACTCCGTCTCCGTCGTCGAAATCGGTTCGACGCGGAAGTGATGCCGCTCGGCATAGCGGATGTACATGCGCATCAGCTCCGCCGCGAACAGGCACGATTCCTCGCCGCCCGCGCCGCCGCGAATCTCCATGATGATAGAATGGTCGTCGTCCGGGTCGCGCGGCAGAAGCAGAATCCGCAATTGCTGCTCCGCCTCGGCGATTTGCGCCGCCAGCGACGGCAATTCCTCCGCCGCCATCTCATGCAAGTCCGGGTCGGACAGCATCTCCTGCGCTTGCTCACGGTGGCGCAAGAGCGACTGGTATGCCTGCCACGCTGTCACCTGCTCCTCCAGCGCCGCCCGTTCCTTCAGGTACGCCTGATAGCGCGCCGTGTCCGCAATGATGTCCGGCTGGACAATCGCTTCGCTCAGTTCCTCATAGCGGCTGACAATTAGCGGGTATTTCTCAAACATGCTTCCTTGCCTCAATCATTCGGGGGATGTGCTGATAATCCTCGTGCGCCTGCACATCCGCAAAATCCGCCAGCAGCGCCATGACCGCTTCGGCCTGGTCAAAACCGACTTCCAGCAGCAGTACGCCGCCCGGACGCAGGAATTTCGGCGCGTCCGATGCAATCCGGCGGTAGAAATCCAGCCCGTCCGTACCGCCGTCCAGCGCCATCATCGGCTCACGGCGGACTTCCTCCTGCAAGGTTAGACAATCCGCAGAGGGAATGTAGGGCGGGTTGCTGACAATCACGTCGAACGCAGTCTCTGGCACGGCGGCGAATAAATCCCCTTGATGCAGGGTGACGGACGCGCCAAGCAGTTCCGCGTTTTTCGCCGTGACCGCCAGTGCATCGGGGGATAAATCCGCCGCGTGTACCTGCGCGCCGGGAACCTCCAGCGCCATTGACACCGCCAGCGCACCGCTGCCGCAGCACAAGTCCAGCGCAATCGGATGCGGATGTTCCCGCAGCGCTGCAATCGCACGTTCCGCCAGCAGCTCCGTCTCCGGACGCGGAATCAGCACCCGTTCATCCACATAGAAATCACGCCCTAAAAACGGCTGCGTGTGGAGCAGATATTGCAGGGGCTGACGGGTCAGGCGGCGGGAAACAAGGGCATCGAAGCGGGTCAGCACGTCGGCAGACAACACGGTCGTCATATCCAGACGCAGGGACAAAGGCGGCTGACCCGTCACATGGGACAGCAGCAGCGCCGCGTCCACCTCCGGATCGGGAATCCCGGCATTCCGGAAAGCGGACGCGGTCGCTTTCAGCAAAGCGCGCGGATTCACTGCTTGTCCTCGCCCTTCTGCGGGAAAACGTAGTCCGGCTCGCTCTGCTCGTAGGAGGTCAGAATCGCCCAGCCTTCTTCCGTGCGCGGCGCGTCCTTCGGCAGCCCATACAGCGCGACGTTCATGGAAATGATGGCGCATTCGAGCATTCCGTCGTCCGGCTGACGGGTGGTCAGACGCTGCAGCTGCAAACCCGGCCAGCGCAGAATCTTCGCGATTTTGCTCTCCGAGTGCGCCAGCCCCTTCAATACCTCGTAGCTCACGCCCGCCACGACCGGCAGCAGGCACAGGTGCACCAGCATCCGCAGGGCGGCGTTGGTGATGTCGCGTCCGACGAAGAGGAACAGAACGATGGAAATCAGCATGACAATCAGCAGGAACGCCGTGCCGCAGCGCGGGTGCAGGGTCGTGAACTGCTGGGCGTTCTTGGGCGTCAGGGGAAGGTTGTGCTCATGGCAGTAGACGGTCTTGTGTTCCGCGCCGTGGTACTGGAACGTGCGGCGCACATCCGGCACCATGCCGCAGAAAATCATGTACGCAATCAGAATCAGCACTTTCGTCAAGCCGCCGATGAGCGTCGCGACCGTGCCGGATGCGCCCAGCGACAGAATCCCTTTTTCCGCCAGCGACGGCAGGACAATGAACAGCCCGACGCTCAGCAGCACCGCCAGCACCATCGCCACGCCCATGACGACTTTGTCGATGCTCTTGCCGAGCTTCGCCGCGAGCCACTTCTCAAATTTCGTCGGCTCTTCCTCTTCCGTGCCGAGCATCTTCGCGGACGTTTCCAGCGTCGTCATGCCCATCGCGAGCATGTTGACCATGTTGACCGCGCCGCGGATGATGGGCAGCCCCATCCACTTGTGCTTCTTGCTGAGCGGCTCGGACTTCTTGTAGTCCACCACCATCGTCTTGTCCGGGCGGCGCACCGTGATGGCAATTGCATCCGGCCCCTTCATCATGACGCCTTCGAGAACAGCCTGTCCGCCAATATCGACGGGCTTTTGGGATTGATTCGGCATAATAATACCTCTTTCTGCGCGTGTGCGCGAACAATGCAGTCATCAAGGCGGAAAGCAGAGAATCCGCCACCTTCCTATATTCGAGATAAAAGGGCGAGATTCCTGCAAAGGCGGCGGGAAAAGCGAAATAAAGAGGGGATTGACATGGCGAAGAACTACGTGGTATCATAATATAAGGGAATTGAAAGAAAGAGGGATAATAGTCATGAACGATTTGCAAGTTGTGGAACAAGAATTGAGCGACGCAATCATGCGCGAAATGCGGCAAGCAATGCAGACAAAGAACATTAGCCTGACGCTGCTGGCGGACATGAGCGGTGTTCCACTGGAAACGGTTGAACGGCTGGAAAGCGGCAGACTGGATGTGAAGCTGGATGAGGCAATGCGCGTGCTGGGGAAGCTGGAGCTGACGCTGAAGGTGGTGCCGCTCTAACTTACAAAAAGTGCGCAAAAAAAACCGCAAAAAATTCCGAAAATCCTCTTGACAATCTGCCGATTCTCTGCTATACTATCAAACGTTGACAGCGCTTCTTCTTAAAGCACTGACAGCAAGCAGATGGGGTTATAGCTCAGTTGGTTAGAGCGTCACGTTGACATCGTGAAGGTCGATGGTTCGAGCCCATTTAACCCCACTTTCCCCGGAAGCCTTGATTCGCAAGGGCTTCCGGGTTTTTCATTGTGATGAAAATAAAAGTGTTTTTCGGGGCAAAAATGCGTTTTTGCCGATTTTCCCTACTTTTTCCCCTACTTCAGCGAACTAAAGCAGACGTAAAAGGTAAATTCCGGGGAATCTAAGAAACAAAAGGGAATGTGCTGAAAGCTATATTTGGACATGCAGAAAAATTCGCCGCCAGCTCCTTCGTCTGACGGCGAACCTCCCTTACTCCTGCGCACTTTCCTGCATGACCTGCTCCACAAAGCGCATGTCAATCAGCTCATCCACGTCGTACGTCCCGTCGAAAATGCCGGAGGAAATCACAACCTCCATCAGCGTATCCACCGCTTGACGCGAAATGATGCCGTCCGCGCTCCAAAGGTTGTCAGCGTATGCACGATTCAGCGCAGCTTGTCGCCCGGCTTCCGTCAGCGTCGGAAATTCCAGTTCCAGCACACGCGCCGCCAGTTCGTGATCATCCTGCACCGCCTTGAGCGCCTTCATCATCGCCCGCACGAACCGCAGGCACGTCTCCGGCTGCTGCTCCATCGTCGAGCGCTTCACGCCGATGACCGAATAGGCGTAGTCCCCCAAATCGGGGAAGGCGACGAATGGCTCCTCGAAGATACCCGCCGTCACGCCCTCGGAAATCTGCGGTTCGCCGCCGTTGCCAATGTCGCCCTGTCCGTATTGCAGCATAGCGGTTACGGTCGCGGCGTCGGCATTTTCCAGCAAGGTAACGTCCGTGTCCGGATCAAGTCCGACACGCTTGACAAGGTAGCGCGTCAGCACGTTCGGCGAACCGCCGTAACGCCCTGCAATGATGATTTTGCCACGGAGAAAATCTGCCATATCCTCGTCGCTGTCGGATGCGGGGGAGAGCCCCGCGCGCGCGAACAGGTAGACGTTGGCGCGGTTGACGCAGTTGACGATGGCGACGATGGGATCAGCATTGCCCTGATTGGCAAAATTGTTGCTGTCTACGCCGCCGATGACCGCAAATGCGTCGCCGGAGACGACCGCAGTCACATGCGCGCCGCCCGTCGCCTGCACGACCGTCACGTCCAGCCCTTCATCCGCAAAATAGCCCTCGTGAATCGCGACATACAGGGGCAGATAGCCGATGAGGTGCACCGGCTCGGCGACGACGAGCTTCTGCGGCGCGTCCTCTGCCAGCGCAAGGCAGGGGAGCAGCGCTAATACCATCAGGAAGCAGAGCAATCGGGTTTTCATGGAAATTCCCCCTTCTGATTATTCGGTTACCGCGCCGTGCCAGTGCCGCATCAGCACCTTTTCCAGCAGGACGACCGATGCGTACATCAGCACGGATAAGATGGACAGCACCGTCACGCCGACCCACACCAGCTTCAGATCAAACGTCGTGCCGGCATAAACAATCATACGCCCCAGCCCGCGGTCTGATGCAATAAACTCGCCGACAATCGACCCCGCCATCGCCAGCGCGATGTTGACCCGCAGGCCGGTAATGATGCTCGGCATGGCGGACGGCACAATCAGGCGGGTGAAAATCTGCATCCGCCGCGCGCCGAGGGAAATCATCAGCGTTTCCAGCGCCGGATCAGCCGTGCGGACGCCGCTGTATGCGGACATGGCGGCGACGACGACGGTCATCAGGAATGCCAGAATCACCTTTGACAGGAAGCCGATGCCGAACCAGATGACCAGCACGGGCGCGAGCGCGAGTTTCGGCAGTGCGTTCAGCACAATCAACCACGGTTCAGCGACCTGCGCCACGGGGCGCGAGAACCAGAACAGCAGCCCGACCACTGATCCGATGACCGTTCCCAGCACGAAGCCGAGGAGCGTTGATGCGCCCGTATAGGCAATGTCGCGCCAGAGCGTGCCGCCCTGCCACTTAATGACGGCGGTTCGGGCGATTTCCAAAGGGCTGGAAAAGAAAAACGGGTCAATCCACTTGAGCCGCGCGCCGATTTCCCAGAGAACGAGCAGCAGAATCAGCAGCCCCCAGCGCCAGACGTTGATGGCGAATGGATGCTTCTTGCCCTCACGCATCGGCAGTCACCTCCTTGTCCAGCAGTGTCAGAATTTCGCCCTTGACGCGGATGAACTCCGGCTGCGAAAGCACCCGCATCGTACGCGGCCGCGGCGAATCCAGCGTGTACTGCCGCAGGATTCGCCCCGGCGCAGTGCCCATGACCAGAATCGCGTCCGACAACAGCAGCGCCTCATCCACGTCGTGCGTGACAAAGAGAATCGTCAGGCGCTTCTTCGTTGCGATTTCGGTCAGCAGGGCTTGCAGGTGCAGACGGGTGATGGCGTCGAGCGCGCCGAACGGCTCATCAAGCAGCAGAAGCGGTTTGCCTGTTTGCAGCGTCCGCACAAGCGCCGCACGCTGCCGCTGCCCGCCGGAGCATTCGTCTGGGCGGCGATTCAGCAGGTCGCGCAGCCCGCACGCAGCAATGTCACTGACGGCGGATTTCAGCGCTGCTTGCCGCCGCGTGCCATGAAGTGTTTTGGGGAGGACGATGTTATCCGCAATCGTCCGCCACGGCAGGAGCAAATCTTTTTGCAGCATGTAGCCGGTCAGACCGGGGCGCAGGAGCATGGATTCGCCTTGCAGCCGGATGTCGCCGCAATCCGGCTGCATCAGCCCGGCGATGAGGTTGAAGAGGGTGGATTTTCCGCAGCCGCTGGGCCCCAAGATGGAGAGAAACTGCCCCTTCTGCAAGGAAAAAGAGACATCCTGAATGGCGGCGACGGTGGATTCATCGGTGGAGAAGTGTTTGGTGAGGTGTGCAACCTCGAAATAAGGTGTAGGCATGGCGTCACTCCCTTTCTTGCAGGGGGGAAATGCCCCTGCCCTCCAATGGTAGAATATGTGGAGGAGGGAAAAGGGGAAGGGCGGGGGAAAGAAAAATTTGCGGGAGGGGGAGTATGGAGAAGCGACCAAGCCGGGCAGCCCAAAAAGGGTCAAGGGACAATGTCCCTTGCAGGGTCAAGGGGCG
>OMCM01001275.1_pt1 | contig 13075 bp, 14 predicted proteins | sample 1645021 | NCBI WGS metagenome assembly OMCM01 (sample SAMEA103958142, study PRJEB25191) | human gut metagenome | biome: human-associated habitat [ENVO:00009003]; feature: intestine environment [ENVO:2100002]; material: feces | place: Germany | collected 2013/2015
CACTCATAGATCTATATGTACAGTAACCCCTAGGAACAATTTTATACCCAATTGTATTATCACTGGAAGTTTCTTTGTTAAAATAGTCTGATTGTAAATACATGCCAGATGCAGTAGAAGAAAGTACAGGATATTCATTGTTAATCGTTGTTTTAATATTGTAATCAAACAAAATATCTTTCAACATTATTTTTTCATTATCTTGAATTGATTTCAATAATGAAGAAATAATGTATTTCTTTTGTAAAACTAAATCATCAATGATTTTAATTTGAGCATCAATCATCTCATCTATTTTGGTTAATAATTCGACAATATGAAGTTGTTCATCATATGTGGGAATAGATACTAAAACCTCTTTTAAATCAGAATTATGTAAGTGTACTATAGATTTTCCTTGTGCCTTTTTTGCGATATCATATCGTCTAACACCATTTAATTGATAACTTAAAAAAGCTGCTGAAACATTTGATTTTGGACGTAATATATTCAAATCTCCACCTAATATAATATCATTTTGGTAAATAGCACGAGCAACTGCAATGTCGATAGGATCTTCTCCTGAGCCAGGTATTATAAGGTCATTATTTCTAGATAAAAACGGATTTGCAAGAGTGGTATTTGTTTTGCTTATAATATCACTTATTACTTCATTTTTATATGTAGTATATAGCTCTCCATATAAAATGCATGGAAATCCTTCATTAGATAAATCGGATTTTGATAACCCATTTCCTTTAAAAAATTGACATATTTCATTAAGCTTTCTTTTGCTCCAATCACCTTTGTAAGAAAATCTCAAATTAGGAACCCTTAATAAAAATCATCCCTTATCTTATGCGTAAAGGATGATTTTTTAAGTATTTATTTCTATAGTGTTCCTAATTTGAGATTCACTAATTTAAACAAATTAGTGAAAGTTAGACTTGGAGATATTTGTACTATAACAGGTGGATATGCATTTGATTCACTCAAAATGACACAAAAAGGTGAATACCAAATTATAAAAATGGGAAATCTATATAATGGAATATTTGATTTATCTCGTAATTCATCATTTATAAATGCACCTACAAAAAAAGAATTAGATTATTTAATTCAAGAAAATGACATTCTTATCACTCTGACCGGTACAACAAACAAAAAAGATTATGGATATACTGTTCAAATGGAACAGCCAAAGAATTTGTTATTGAATCAACGTTGTGCTTTAATTAGAGCGTCAAAGGTTAATGAAAAATATTTGTTTTACTTATTAAATTCAAATGATTTTTTGAAACAATTTTATGCCTCTTCAACAGGTGGTACAGGAAATCAGACTAATGTTAGCATTAATGATATGCTCGACTTTAAAGTGTGTATATCAAATGAAAATGATCAATTGAAAATTAGTAATATTTTAAGTGCTTTAGATAAAAAAATTCTAACTCAAATTAAAATCATTGGTGATTATAATTCTCTTAAAAAAGGAATTATACAACATATTTTCAATGTTAATTATGAATTTCCAAACGTTCATCTAAAAGCTGTTCTTAAAGAAATCAGTCAAAAAAATAAGAACAGAGATAATATAGATGTTTTATCTGTTAGTAATTCACTAGGTTTCATAAAACAATCTGAACAATTTGAAGACAGAGAAATAGCAAGTGCAGACACATCAAATTATAAAATTGTTAATAAAAATGAATACGCGTATAATCCGGCCAGAATCAACGTTGGATCAATTGCTAGATTACAAAGCTGCGATTGTGGCATTGTTAGTCCTATGTACACAGTTTTTAAAACAGATATATCAAAAATTTCATATGAATATTTTGATTTATTTTTGCAATCATCAACGTTTCAAAAACAGTTAAATCAAAAATTAGAAGGAAGTGTAAGACAATGTTTAACTTTCGCTAGTATGCAAAACATCTTAATTGAACTTCCTCCATTGGAAATGCAAATTGAAATATCCGAGAAGATGAAATTTATTGATTCAAAAATAAAGATAGAATCGGACTATTTAAATCTTCTTAAAACAGAAAAAGAGTATCTATTAAAAAACATGTTTGTTTAAATAAACATGTTTTTTAATAAGTAAACTTTTTGTGCTCTATATAGCTTTAATAATTCTTTCTCGTTGCCGAGAACTACAACTTAACGCTTTTTGTTTATAAACCGTGTGATGTAGTTTTCGTATTATTCTGATAATCCATATTATACTGCCTGTACGACGAGAATTTATCAATATCTTATCAGGTGCGATAAAACCGATGGTTGCGAGAAAAGAATAAGTGCAACCGGATTGGTTTTGCCAAATGTATTATAGCACAAAGCGATATGCCTTGCAATAACTTTTTGATTTTTTACACGCATATTTTTTGTTAATCGTGTAAAAATAGTTGTAAATTTTATCGATTAATGCTATACTATAATCACGCAAATAATAAAAAATGCGTGCAGAAAGTCGGTGAACTATTGAATAAACACGAAATAGCAATTGATGTTTTTAATAAAGTCGGAAGCATTGCGAAGACAGCAGACTTTGTTGCCGTCGGACTGAAAAACTATGATGTCGTTTCCCTTTGCAATCAAGGTTATATAGAGCGTATTCGCAATGGCTTTTACAAACTGCCTAACGCTGAAGAACCAAAAGAAGAAGCTCTGATTTCTAAACTCCTGCCGCAAGGGATTGTTTGTGTGGAGTCTGCTCTGTTTTATTATGGGTACAGCGACTTTGCTCCTCGTGAATGGACAGTTGCAGTCCCCCGTTCCTTTTCAAGAGCAATCAAAGCAATGCAGGAAGTCCCTGTCAAAGCTTATTATGTTCAGAACGAATTTTACCATTATGGTGCTACTGTAGGTAACTTTAATGGTGTTGAATTAAAAGTTTATGACCGAGAGCGAACAATCTGTGATTGCTTTAAGTATCGTTCAAAGCTTGATAATGAAATATTCAACAAAGCAATCAACGCTTATGTGGCAGATTCGAAGAAGAATCTCGCAAATCTTTCTAAATACGCAAAGGATCTGGGCGTTTATACAAAACTTATGAATGTAATGGAGGTGCTGCTCAATGGCTGATATTGCCGCATCCGTGCTTGCACGACTGAAAAATAAGGCTGCCGAAAGCGGAAGAAGCTATCAGCTTTGTTTGCAACTCTTTTGTCAGGAAGAATTTTTGCGTCGTTTGGAAAAATCCAAATATGCGGAAAATCTCGTTCTTAAAGGTGGTCTGTTTATTTACTCTGTTACCGACTTTGACAGCAGAGTAACGGTAGATGTTGATTTTCTTCTTCGGAGAGTACCAAACACTCCAGAACAGCTAAAATCTGTACTGGAAGAAATCATATCCACGCCCACTGGCAATGATTTTATTACCTTTGAAATTAAAGATATTGCGCCCATTGCAGTTGCAAAAAAATACGCCGGTATCGGAGCTTCTATTGTGGCTCGCATTAAAAACACACGAACGCCGTTTAGTATAGACTTCGGTGTGGGCGATGTTATCGTGCCAAAACAGGAAAAGCGAAAAATCCCGACACAGCTTGACGACTTCGCTGCGCCGGTGGTAAATACATATTCTCTTGAAACAACGATCGCTGAGAAAATAGACGCAATCCTCAGTCTGATGGAATTTTCCAGCCGAATGAAGGATTACTACGATATCTACTATCTTGCCAATAAATTTGATTTTGACGGCAAGGTGCTCACCGAAGCACTGAAGAAAACTTTTGAAAATCGTGGACACGCCTTTACGGTTGAACAGTTTGAACAGGTTATGAACTTTGCAGACGATTCTGCTATGCAGAAAAAGTGGAAAGCATTCTGTCGGAAGATTGATACACAAACTGACGATTTCAATACGGTGCTAAAAACAATTGAGGCGTTTTTGACAGAACCGTTTACAGCGGCGGTCAGAGACAAAGAATTTACAGGAAAATGGTCTGTAAGCAAAAATGAATGGATAATCGGAGGAAACTATAATGGTTAAAAAGCAAAAGAAACAGGAAGCGTTGTCGGTTAGTCGACTTATAAATGAAGTTTTAGTGGCACAATTAAGTATCCCTTTTCGTCAAATTGTCAACGACACCACTTTTTCAAAATATACTGGTTCAAAACGACCCGATATCCTTATTTCTGAATTTGAATACGATGGCACCAATGACGAACAATACATCAAAAACCTTGTCGCATATGCAGAAGCAAAAGATGACTGCAAGGTTGGAGATAAAGATTGGAAAGATGCTTTGAAACAAGGTAAAATCAAGGCACCTAAATTGGGTTTACCTTATTTCATTGTTACAAACTGCAAAACCACATATTTTTATAATGCGAAAACCTTAAAGCAGTTAACACTCAACGGTAATCCTATTCGTGAATTTCAGACTATTGATATTTATAGACTTATCAAGAACAAATTAACCGCAAATCCTGACTTGGATTCAATCAACACGAATGTTGACTCTATATCCACCATTTCAGAAGCAATATTTAATAAGAAGCTTTGGGAACTTGCAGGTGTATATCGTGGCATAAACTTCAAAGACAATGTTCAAAAGATTGACTTTACAGTGGGTTTTGTTGCCCTTGAATATTTCGAGGAAAAAGAGGAAATTGATGGTACGAAAGATGCATCTAAAGTATACTGGTCTACTTGCAACGATGATGTAGCAGAAAAAGTGAAGAATAATTTGAGTGGTTACATTAGCCGTTTGGAAGATGAAACAACTTTCAAAGAATTCAAAAATGTTATGGAAGTAGTTAGAATTGCAATCAGCGGTGATGGAAGAAACAAACCGCTGATTGGCGTAGATGATGTAAAACAAATTTATAGCATAATTGATTCTATGAAGCCTTTGCACGGAACAGGGTTTGACTTGTTTGGTGCTGTATATGAAATGTTCGCTTCTTCTAAAGAAAAAAAGGACTTTGGAGAATATTTCACAAGGCGTCATTATACGCATATATTTTCCAAATTATTACTTCAAGATGAAGATGTTTACAATGAGAAAAAGGAGTTTACTATTATAGATCCTGCTTGCGGCACGGGCGGATTCTTAACTGAAAGCTTTAAAGTCTTGTTAAACAATTATGAGAAAAGCGGCACTTTAACAACTGGAGCAAGGGAATTCCTTTCTAAAAGATGTTTCTACGGTGTAGATGTTCGAGATGAAAATATATCAAGAACTCGCTTAAATATGTTTTTGGTTGGTGATGGGCATACCCATATGTATTCGGACAATTCCTTAAATCCGACAAAGCAAAACGGGAAAGCCACGCTTAGCAAAAAATATCAGTATGTAATTACAAATCCTCCGTACGGTAGCGGTACAATCAAAGCAAAAACCAACGCAATTTCCACAAACAGAACAGAGATAGCTTTTATTTGTAAGGTTATTGATTTACTTGAAGTTGGCGGAAAAGCGTGTATCATCACTCCAGACGGTGTATTAGAAAATCCCTCATATAAGAAGTTTCGTCAAGAAATTCTTGAAAAATGCGAAATATACGCAATAGTTTCATTGCCAAAATTCGCTTTTGCACCATATACCAAGGAAAAGACTTACGCTATATTCATTAAAAAGCGTAGTGACAAAGTTACTAAAATACAAGATAAACCTATCTGGATGTATATTATTGATAATGACGGATTAGCTAATTCTGATAAAAGATTTCCCACTAAACTCCGTAATAACCGTAACGGGTGGATGCACGATGAAATATCTGGTTGGGTTAGCACAGATGGTATTGAAATGCCGGGTGTTTTGGAGAAACGTTGGTTATCTTTTGATGATAGTGCCACCCCTACGACATGGATTGATGAGAAAGGTATTGCGCAAACTGCAAGAAAAGGTGGTAATGTCGATATCAATATAATCGAAAATGATCATTATAAAACTTTATTGCCAGAGTATTATTTGAGACCATATTCTCCGCACTATATTAGTGAAAATGATTTTGACAATGAATTAAAGCAAATAGACGATAGTATAAGGAGGTTGCTTAATGAAATTTCTTGATGTTTTTAATGAAATTGATAAAGGCAATTACGCTTTAACAGATGAAGCGATTTATGCGTCCTTACAAAATGGGGATGAGTTAATACCTTTATACGGTGGAAACAAAGAACATAAAACAACGGACCGGAGAATTTCAGTTTCTGCGAAAACGAAGAAAGGTACAACAATTAAGATTTTCTCTGGTGAAGGCATAATTATTAGCTTAGATGGCAGTGCCGGAAGTATGACATATAAAAACGGTGAAAAATTTGCTCTTAATCATCACGCAGGATTTATAACCTTACGCAAAGACGCCGCTAACAAAGTGAACCTCGAATACTTCTCGTTGTTCTTGCAAAATTTTTATAGGGAAATGGGTGTAAGTGACGGTTCAAAAACATTATCATTGGAGCAGGTTTATGCTGAGGAATTTACTCTCCCTGATTTTGATATTCAATGTAATATTTTAAATTCTCTAAAAAGCATTAAAAGAAAATTGGATACTCTTGCTATATTGAAACAACGATATTATTCTTTGATAGATAAAGAGTTGGCTACAGAATATAATCAGTATCAAGCCAAAGAGGTTAAAATTTCAACCTGTATTGATTATATGAGTGGAAATAATGGCTTAACAGAAGAATTTATATATCAAATGTTACAAAATAATTCGGAACGATTTGTTGTCCTTTCGAGTGCCACCGAAGATAATACAATGATGGGTGAAATCCCCAAGTGCATTATCAACAATCGCCAGTTGAAAGTTTTTGAAGGGCAGGAAGGCCTGTTGGTAACAAGAAATGGTAAGGCGGGGCAGACAAAATATCTTCCCAGTGGAAAATATACAATCAATGATCACGCCTATATTCTCTTTGTTAAAGACGCATCGCCATATGAAATCAATCTTAAATGGCTTTCCTTGCAATATAAACAGGATTTTCTATCGTATGCTTCGAACTCGGATAACGGAACTTGGAATATGACGGGATTTTTTGCTTATACAAAATTGGATATTCCGAGTATTGATGAACAATTGTCCGTTGTGAAAAAATACGATACTTTGTTACAACGTATTAATACTATTGAAGAAATAGAACGTCAATATTGCAAACTTATATCAAAAGAAATAGCATGAAATAAAGACAAAAGTAGGGACAGCAACATAAAATTGCCGCCCCATTTTTACTTAAAAATAAATCCATTCTATATAAACGGTTTCTGTGGCCCTGCTACGGATGTTATTCATCCGGGCAACCCACAACATTTGATTTTCAGCTTTGAGCTTTTCTGTTACATTTTCTTTTTCAGCAAGTTGTTTTACCAGCCGAAGAAACATATCTTCAGCCTGCTTGTCAATATCTGCAAGATAACTGTTCAACTTGCCGCTTGTTAGCAGATTGGTGTAAAGCACCTTGCGGTACTGCTTGAGATAACGCAGGTGCCTCTGTCCCCATACGCCAACAGACTTGCTTTCTTTTTCGGCGGATAAGGACAGGCAAGGGAGATCATAATCTCCCTGCCGCACATAAGTGCCGCCCATTTCTTCAAAAATCGTCTTTGCCATTTTGTTTTCCTACCTTTCATCTTTATAATTTCTAAAGCATTTTTCACGCTCTTGGGACTGTGTTTTCTGTGCAGGAATCGGCTCATAAAGAATGCTTTTTTCCTGCTTTTTGAATCTCGCAAGGATACCGTCAATAAATTCTTTGACTTTTTGCGGCGCAATCTTTAACGCCTCAAGGTACGGTCTGCACTTTTCCGTCAGCTCCCGCAGCGCAGTTCTTAACTTGGAAATCTCGCTTTGCAGCGACCATATTTGACGGGATAAATTTCTGTTTTCCTCTCTCAACCGCTGCGCTTCAGATTCAGCCGAGTAACTGCGCTTTGCCAGCGTAGTCAGCTTTTCGTAGTCGTCTGCCGACACGGTATATTTGCCTGTAAACGACTTCTTTCCTGAGCTGTCAATCTCATTAAAGGTCATAAAGGCATTGTGATTTTCTTCGTACCGCACCTGTTCTCCAGCGATTTTTTCTTGAAGATCTGATAGTTTCTCTTTGTCTTTCTTGATTTTAAATTCAAGTGAAGCCAAGTTTTCAGCGGTGCTTCCACGCTCTCCACGACTGAATCCGTTAAAGCCTGCTTCCTGCATATGTTCATAAAACTTGTCCTGCAATATGCTGTAGGAAGCGTGATAGACCTGTTTTCCTTTGCTGTTCAGAATCGAATTTCCGTTTTCATCAAGAGCCTTTTCGGACTTCCATTTCTTTGAATGGCTCACCTGATGAATGACTTCTTTCACCTTTCCGACCAGTTCGGGATCTTTACATCGTTTCGTCCAGCGCACCTCTTTGTCCACCACCGGCAGCGCCATAATATGCAGATGATAGTGATAAATCGGTCTGCCGTACTTCTCAGTCATTGCTGTATTTAACTCATCAGCGTGCATTACAGCAGATACAATATTGTTTTTGCCGTAAAGCTTTTCTGCAAAATGGAAAGCTTCTTCATAGAACCGGCAGGCATATTCATAGCCGCCGTTCTGCTCAAAATAATCGGTATTTACATCCATAATCATCTCGTCAAAGACTGTCGCATCGGGTTTCAAACCTTTCAGCGATACCGTTCCTGCGGCAATCATTTTGTCAAGATATTCGTTATAGGTCAGCTCTCCGCAGCTCTTAAAACTTATATTCATAGAAGTACGGGAGAGGTCAACATTCATATTTTCATAGCTGTCATTTTTACGCTCAATATGTCGCTCAAACTTGCCAACCGTCGCTCTTGTACGGGTTTCGATACGGGCGACACTGAAGTTTTGTTTTGCCATTTTCTCACTCCTTTCCGCAGGTGAATTTTCGGGGAGCCGCAGTTACACAACTTTTTCAAAGTGTGTAACCCACTATGACACTTTCAGCACTTCGGCTGTAAAGATGTCGTGGGCTCTCCGAGGGGGTTATGGGGCTTGCCCCGTTGTCTGCGGACAACTCCCCAGCAAGGGCTGTCCTTTGAAAAGGACACCCTGCACCCCGTCTAAACTTTATGCTTGTTACTTCCCGAAAAAGGAACATTGCAAGGTTGCAGATGTGCCTGCCTTTGCAATGTTGCAACCTTGAAAAGCTTTACTCTGTTTTTTCGGCAAGCTTCCAGTACCACTGACTGCCCTCTTTAATCGATTGGACATTCAGCGCTTTCTTAGCTTCGTCCAGTACACGCTTGGAGATTCCTATCGCCTGTGCTTTCTTCACCAATTCTTTCTGCGGGTATTTACCCTTTGAAAGATACTCAAGAATTAAATTTTCTGCCTGTTCGGATTTCTTCTCTTTTGGAATACCGCTTAACAGATCATCAACCGAGATATCGTAATGCCCAAGCCAGCTGAATCCGTTTTCTTTATCCAGTTCAAATGCAATCGCTTCACCTTCGGGCGCAAGGGAAGACTTGTCCTGTACCATCACTCTGACCTGTGGATTGTCTTTGATTCTCCCGACAATCAATACACTTCTTGCCGAAGCCTGAAAGTCAATCGAGCCAAGCCCACGGTAGGAAGATTTATTTCCGCTTCCTTTGTTCATATGACCGACAAGCAAAACTGCGCAGTCATATTTTTCTGCGATTCGTCCAAGCTGCGCCATCACATTGCGCACTTCGTTGGCGTTGTTCATATTGATGTTCGCACCAACATACGCCTGAATTGGGTCAAGCATTACCACCCTTGCACCAACTTCTATGATTGCTTTTTCAATGCGCTCATCCAGCATACTGAGTGCGGCTTCCGATTCGTCTATGACTTTGATTTGCGTGCAGTCTGCCTCTGCGGATTCTAATCTCGGCTTGATGGTATCTTCCAGTCCGTCCTCGGCAGTTTGATAGATGATCTTAACAGGCTCACGCTCGGTATCGTCGTAGGGCAGTGCTTCTCCTTTGGAGAGAAGCGCCGCCAGTCTTAATGCCAAAGTTGTTTTACCCTCACCGGGATCGCCTTGAATGATTGTGATTTTTCCGTATGGGATATACGGATACCAGAGCCAGTTTACTTCCTTGCTCTGCACTTCATCCATACTGATAATTTTAAGTTCAGCCATTCATACCACCGCCTTTCAAAAGAAAAACATTGATATTTCTGACATTATCGTGTACACTATAAGTGTTACATTTAGATGATGACTGCCTTTCATCTGCGCCAACAGATGATGTTCGGGCAGTCATTTCTTTTTTATCATTCATTTGCATTCTCTCCTTTCAGTCCGTGCATTGTAAAGGCGATAAGGTCAATGGTGTCGAGCAGTTCCGTTTGGACATTCTCACCTGCCGCAATACGCTGTAATTCTTCAAGGATAAATGCCATCTGCGTTTTCAGTGCCTTATAAACTCTCGGATTTGGCTGAACCACCACCTCACGCCCCATACACTTGCGGTAACAGTATTCCTGCTTCGGCAGTCCCGAAAGAGCAACTGCTCTGTTGAGCTCTTCCTGTTCTTCGGGAGATACTCGAAATCCTACGGTAATACTGCGGAAACGGTTGTGGCGGTCTACACTTTTTGCTGACATATCATCACACTCCTTTATTCATAAAATCAAGTTTAACTGCCATTTCCTTTTGTTTTGACGGGAACAGATGAGCATAGCGGTAAGTAATTTCTATGCTTTCGTGTCCCACTCGGTCAGCAATGGCAACGGCGGAAAATCCCATATCAATTAAAAGACTGATATGACTGTGGCGAAGATCGTGGATACGGATACGCTTTACCCCGGCTTCTTTTGCGCCTCTTTCCATCTCGTGGTGCAGATAGCTTTTGGTAACGGTAAAAACACGGTCTTTCTTTTTCTGCCCGTACTGCATACTGAAAAATTCCTGCATTTCGGTACAGAGAAAATCGGGCATTTGCACGGTACGGTTGCTTTTCTTTGTTTTCGGTGAGGTGATTACATCCTGACCTTTCAAACGCTGATAAGTCTTGCTGATTTTTACCGTTCCTTTTTCAAAGTCAAAATCGGCAGGGGTAAGAGCAAGCAATTCACCCTCACGGATACCTGTCCAATAAAGCATTTGAAATGCGTAGTAGGAAAGCGGTTTATCCATCATCACTTCGGAAAACTTTTGATACTCTTCCTTCGTCCAAAACAGCATTTCCTTTCGTTCCTCACTGCCCATATTTCCTGCTTTTGAAGCGGGATTGCTGCGTAAGTCATAAAATCTGACTGCATAGTTAAAGATGGCTGAAAGCTGATTGTGCAATGTCTTGAGGTAGGACGATGAATAGGGCTTGTTTTCTTCATTGCGGTAAGCCAGCATTTCATTCTGCCACGCTCTCACATCTTTGGTGGTAATCTCGTTGATTTTGCGGTCTTTAAAGTACGGCAAAATTTTCTGCTGAATAATGTTCTCTTTGGTCTGCCAAGTGCTTTCCTTTAATCGTGGCTGCTGTTCTCTGCAATAAATTTCAACGAAGGCAGAAAAGGGCATATCCAAATCTCCTGAACTTTGCTGCTGAAATTTCTGTTCCCAATCTTGTGCTTCTCGTTTTGTGGCAAAGCCACGCTTGCACTTTGGTTTGCGCTCGCCTTTCCAGTCGGTATACTGCGTCATCACATACCAAGTGCCGTTGTCCTTATTCTTGTAAACGGGCATTAATCATCTCTCCTTTCTACTCCGTAAATTCTTTCACTAAAATACTGTCGGCTGACACGCCCTGCAACCGTAATAAATCCCTTTGCACTCAGTTCATCGTTGAGCTGTCGGATAATCTTATAGGCGTAAGCCTTTGATACATCAAGTTCCTCTGCAACTTCATCTGCTCGCATAAAAGTTTTATCTGTCATAAAATCACCTCCTTTAAAAATAGTCCTCTTTATTTCGTGTCGGAATACTTTCTGACCGCCTTCCGATTTGCCCGGGCGGGTACGCCATTACCGTGATGTACGACGGTTATTCAATTTTCACAGACTTAACGCTATTAGTTTAAGCCTGTATCATCATTATACTAAGCAAATTCCGTAAAGTCAAGTGGCTTTTGAGAAAATATTAAACTTTTTTGTTTTTGTATTCTTGACATATACTAAGCGTATCTGTATAATGTATATTATCAATAGATCGTTAGGAGGAAGTGCAATGGCAATCGGTGAAAGAATCCGTTTCTTTAGAAATTTAAGGGGTATGACTCAAAAATGGCTCGGTCAGGCTGTGGGCTTTCCGCAAAAAACTGCCGACATTCGTATGGCACAGTATGAATCAGGATCAAGAACACCGAAAGAAGATTTGGTAAAATCTCTTGCAGGAGTACTTGAGGTTTCGCCTTTGGCGCTCAGAATTCCCGATATTGACAGTGATCTTGGCTTTATACATACTCTTTTTGCCGTTGAGGATTTGCACGGCGTAAGAGTGGAAAAGAACGAAAACGAAGTACATATCGTCTTTGACGGTAACAAGCCGAATGTTGACCGCTCTGTTTTCCAGATGCTTACTGCTTGGGCAGAACAGGCTGAAAAATACAGAAACGGCGAAATCACCAAAGAGCAGTATGACAAATGGCGTTATACATATCCCAAACTCGATACAACACAGATTTGGGCGAAAGTTCCGTCACAGGAACTCAGCGATGCCCTTGTAGAAGCCTTTAAGGATAAACTGAAATAACCCTGCAAACGACAAAAACCCCGTACTGACTTTATTCCGTCAGTACGGGGTTTAATGTTAATATGGAGTTTTTTGTGAGCCTTCAGAAATTACTCTTTACCCACAAACCACTTGATACATCCGATAATGGTGTTCAAGTGTAATCTTATCAAAATCTTATCAACGAGGGTTTTGAAATCCTGCGAACCTGCATTATTACTGGGTTTTCAGACTTTTCTGGTTTATTCCCACTCGTCCATGGAATTTCTTAGATATTCTAAAAGCGCCCTTTTTTACCGATATTTGCAGGCACAAATCCCTAAAAAAGCCACTTTTAGAATCCAAATAAAAAGATTTTTTCATATCTGTTTTCACAAAGGCATTATCCCCCTACCCTTTCATCACAAAATTAACTATCTTTTTCATTCACTCCTTTTTACATACCAGTCAAACACTGGATATGTAGAAAGGATTTTT
>OMCM01001279.1_pt1 | contig 13045 bp, 8 predicted proteins | sample 1645021 | NCBI WGS metagenome assembly OMCM01 (sample SAMEA103958142, study PRJEB25191) | human gut metagenome | biome: human-associated habitat [ENVO:00009003]; feature: intestine environment [ENVO:2100002]; material: feces | place: Germany | collected 2013/2015
TCTCCAGTTCCTTCGACTTTCCAGCGGTAGCGATAATGAATGCACCTCCAAACAATAGTCCATAGTGTTGCGTTTTTTGGCATAGAAAACGCGGCCGCCCCAGTTTCGGGACAGCCGCGCGAAATTCACTCAAAAGCGCGATTCGGTCTTCAAGACGAATCGGTTCAGGGTATAGCCCGGGGATCCTTACCCCTCAAGGCGAGCGCGGCACAGGCCGTAGCTGCTTTCTTTACTCGGATATTTTACCACACCCCGGGGAGGCTGTCAAGCATTTTTATGCGCTTTTTCAAAAAAAGATGCCCGAGCAAGGGAATGGGGGAACAGCATTTCTGCCGTTCCCCCGTTGATTGCATCTGGCGGGTGTGCCCGTTCCCGCATTTCTTTTGACCCAGTGGGTGTGTAGCAGCACATTCTCTACTTCAAATGCACTCTTATCCTATGCTTATTATACCACGATTATTCCCGGCTGTAAAGCAGCCGGTTTTTCTCCATCAGCTTTTTCAGATTGCGTTCCCGGATACGGTAAAACGTCATCACAGAATTTTTGCGGTCTTCCCGGTCTGTTTCCATCACGAGCCGAACGACTACATTCAGATTCGTTTCGGGCAGGCGCTTTATTGCAAAGACTGTTCCGGTATGTTTTTCATCGACCAGCAGAATATCCGGCTTCACGACGGTCTCTTTTCCATAAAGTATGAACAGCTCCACATCCTGCGGGTGGCGCTCCCGGATGTGCTCCATCCGTTCTTCTGTGACCACAACTTCTTTCGTCCGCAGTTCACCGAAGTATCCTTGCAGGAGCGCCGATTCAATTTCGCCTAAAAGCAGTGTTCCCATTTTTCTGTGCTCCTGTCATTTTAAACTTCAATCAGCTCCCCTAACTCCAGCGAATATATCCCTTTATAAGTCACCCGCCGGGGGGCGAAGCGCTTCTCAATGGCCTTTGCGTAGAGCTCCAGCTGAGCGCGGTAGGCGCGGACGAAGTCGGCAGGAGTCTTGCGGCGGTCCGTCTTGTAGTCCAGAAGCTCGAGGTGGTCGGGGTAGACGAGGACGATGTCCGCGATGCCCTGCACCAGCACCCCGGCGTCGGCGGCAGGGCCGTCGGGCAGGGTGCGGCCCTGGGCGGCCATGACCTCGGCGGCGGGCAGCGACGTGATAAAAGCCAGTTCCCGCAGCACATCCTCTGCCCCGCAGATGCGGCGGAACGCCTCGCTGCGCACAAAGCGGAGTATCTTATAGACATCCAGCTTCCCGGCAATGGCGGGGGGCGTGAGCTGCGCCGCTACCTGACGCTCCCGTTCGGCGCGGACGGCATCCAGAACGGCAGCGTCTTCTGCGTCCCGCACAGCGGCCAGCGCCCCGAAGTCGGCGTGCTCGAGGAAGGCATGGAGAGCCGTACCCATCTCGGCGGCGGTGAGGCCGTCCTTCGAGAGGAAGCCCGGGCGCTCAAGGGTGGTCTGCTCCGCAGCGTGGACGAGGCTGGTCACGCTGACCTTGGCCGGGATGTCCGCCAGCGCTGCCGCCGGATACCGCCAGCCGAAGCCCTGCCGCAGCGTCTCCACAAGGGCCGGGTCGGCCTCGGGCCGGGGCGTCTCTTCCGCCTCGGCGGGGGCCTCTTCGGGCGGGAGGACATCGGCCTGCACTGTGAGGGCGATGGTGCTTCTGGTGTCCGCAAAGGGCAGCTCGAGGTTCCCGGCCAGACGGCGGAGAGGCCCGCCGTTGGGGTGGACGAGGAGCGCCGCCCGCAGCCAGTCGGCGAAGCTGCCCGCCTGAGCGTTCAGGGTCTCCCCCGCCCCGGCGAGGAAGGCGGCGGCTTTGGCGAAGGGGTTGGACGTCCGGCCAATGCCCAGCGGGACCGTCAGGATCAGCTTATCCTGCGCCCGGGTGAGGGCCACATACAAAAGCCGCATCTGCTCGCTCCGCATCTCGGCGGCATGGACCGTGGAGAGGGCGGTGTAGGCCGCCGTCTTATAGGCCCCCTCGCCGCCCTCGGGACGGAGACGGAGGCCCGCGCCCCAGACACGGTGGAGCAGGACGGGCTGGCGGGTGTCGGCGGCGTTGAACTGCCGGGCCGTGTCGGCCCCGCCGGGGGCAGTCTCCTGCCCGGTGGAGCCCGCCAGCGTAGCCGCGTCGATGGCACGGACGAGGGCCGAGATGCCGCCCGCGCCCGCCCCGGCGCAGAAGGAGGCGAAGCGCCGCGCGTCCTCCCGGCGGCGCTGGCCGTTCTCCATGGCACCGAGGGCGGCGAGGTAGCCGGTGGAGACAAAAATTTCTTCCAGCAGTTCCTCCACCGGCACGCTCCGGGCCATCCGGCGCAGGGCCGTCAGACGCTGGTAGAACGCCTGCACCCGGAGGGTGAAATCATCCTCCGCCCCGCTCTGGACGGCCTGTAAAACTGCGCCGTAGAGGCTGATGCGGGTGTGCTGATCGGGTGTCTGCGCCCCGGCCCGGAGACGGACGAGGTCGTCGTCCGTAAAGCCGAACATCGGCCCCAGCATAGCGGCAGCGAGATAGATGTCCTGCGCGGGGTTGTCGATGACCCGCAGCAGGGCGATGAGGGGGCGGATGTGGGGCGCGTCCAGCAGGTTCTCCCGGGCGTCGGCGTAGACCGGGATGCCCCGGGCCGTCAGGGCCTCGGCGTAGGCCGGGAAGTCGCCTCTCGCCGCCAGCAGGACACAGCAGTCCTCGTACTGCACCGGGCGGGTGGTGCCGCCGTCCCGCACCGGCTCGCCGGAGGCCACCATCGCCTCGATGCGGCCGGCGATATACTGTGCGTCCGTCTCGGCGGCATCGTCGGGCAGGAAGTGGGCCTCCACACTGCCCTCGTACGCGCCGGGTGCGCCGCAGACGAGGCGCTGTCCGTCGCCGTAGGCCGTGTCGCCCAGAGCGGGCGTCATAAGCTGTTCGAAGATAAAGTTGATGCCCGCCACCACCTGCGGGGCAGAGCGGAAGTTGGCGTCCAGCGCCAGCATGGCGTTCTCGCCGGGCCTGCCGTCTTCGGGCCGGGGGCGGGCCTCGCCGCCGGACAGGAGGGGCCAGCTCTCCAGCTTTTCCCGGAAGATGCTGGGGTCCGCCTGACGAAAGCGGTAGATGCTCTGCTTTAAGTCGCCCACGAGGAAGAGGTCATCCCCTGCCGGGCTGGCCAGACAGCGGTAAAGGGCGTCCTGCAGGGCGTTCGTGTCCTGATACTCATCCACCATGACGGCGGCGTAGCCCTGCCGGATGCCCTGACACAGCTCGGTGGGCTGGCCGTCGGCGTCCCGCAGGAGCCGCAGGGCCAGATGCTCGAAGTCGCTGAATTCCAGCAGCCGCCGCTCCCGCTTCCGGGCCGCAAAGCGGGCGTCGAAGTCCCGCACAGCGGCAAAGAGGGCGCGGAGGCAGGGTTCGGCGGCTTTCCGGTCAAGCTCGGCTTCGTCGAGGCTGCAACTGATAAGGTCTTCGATCTTCTCAAAGAGCTTCGCGGCCTCGTCGGCCCGGGTCTTGACAGCGTCCTTGTGCTCACCGGTGAGCCGCTTTTTCATATTTTTGAGGCCGGGGGCCTGTTCCATGCCGAGGACGTAGGGCGTCAGCCTGTCGTAGAGGGGCGTCCATTCCCCCGCCCCGGCCAGACGCTCCACCTCGCCCAGCAGGGCGGCGGAGTTTTCCAGCCGCTCGAGGGGTTCGGCGAACTTCTCGTTCACTGCCGCCACGGCCTTTTCCTTGGCGGCAGGGGTCTTTTTGCTGGCCTCGGCGTCGGCCTGCGCGGTCACGAAGTCCTCCCTGCAGTCGTTCCGCGCAGCGCAGAGCAGCTCCTTCGCGGCCCGGGCAGAGCGGGCGGCCTCCTGCATCAGAATATCATGCCAGCAGGTGCGGGCAAAGCCGTTCTCGTCCTGCCACGGGGCCAGCATCTCGTCCAGCTTTTTATCGTAGTCCGGCAGGGCGCGGAGGAAGTCATAGACCTGCAAAACCGCCTCCCCCGCCGCCTTGTCGGTGCGGCCCTTGCCGTAGAGGTCGGCAAAGGCGCAGAAGTCCGCATCCTGATAGGCCGCTTCCAGCGTCTCGGAGAGGGCCGCGTTCCGCAGCATCTCCACGCTGCCGGGGTCGGCAGGGGTGAAGTCCGGCGGGATGTCCAGCGCCTGAAAGTGCTTATGGAGCAGGTCGAGGCAGAAGGCGTCGATGGTGCAGATGGGGGCTCTCTGCAACAGCATCCGCTGGCGGCGGAGAGCCGTGTTGCCCGGCTCTGCCTGACTGCGGCGGAGCAGCGCCTGCCCGATGCGGGCGCGGAGCTCTGCGGCGGCGGCGTTGGTGAAGGTGACGATGAGGAGCCGGTCGGCGTCCACGGGATGTTCCGGGTCGGTGATGAGCCGGACGGCCCGCTCCGTCAGCACGGCGGTCTTGCCGCTGCCGGCGGCGGCGCTCACCAGCAGCGCACCGCCCCGGTCGTCGATGGCGGCACGCTGGGCCGGGGTCCATTTTGTCTCGCTCACTGGTCTTCCTCCTTCTTTTTATCTGAATTTTCTGGCGGTTCAAACGGCTTTGCAGGGGCGTCCAGCGCCCGCTCTCCGATGCCGTCCTCATGGCAGCAGATGAAGCCGTAGTCGCACCACCGGCAGGGGCTGCGGCCCGTGACCAGCGGCTCGGCGGCGATGCAGCCGCTGTAGAGCTGTTCGCCCATCCGGGTCACAAGGTCGTCCAGATGGAGCTGGATGCGGGAGAGCTTGGCCTTGTCGGCGCGTTTCTCTTTCTGGTAAGGGCTGGGTACACCGCCCCGGAAACTGAAGGGCAGATACCGCCCGGTCTCCTCGGCGTCCATGGCGTCAAAGACCTTCTGCTCGTCCCGGACGAGGCCGTCCAGCTTGTATTCCATGCTCCGGGCAGCCTTGCCCCGGGTGGTCGTCTCGGGGGCCGGGTCGGCCAGCAGATACAGCACACCCGCAGGCTCTGCCCCGGTGAATCGTCCGTCGGCGTCCCGGGTCAGGCTGAACAGGTAGAGCAGCATCTGACAGTCGAGGCCGCAGTAGACTTCCCGCAGGTCGAGCTTTTTCGTGCCGGTCTTATAGTCCACCACCCGCACCCAGCGGGTTCCGTCGTCCTCGATCCACTCGTCGGCGCGGTCCACGGTGCCGATGAGCTGCACCGTCCGGCCATCCGAGAGGCGGTAGGTCTGGCCCCGCACGGCATCCTCGCCGGGGCCGATCTTCAGCTCACAGGCCACCGGTTTGAAGCTGGACTGGCGCTGCTCGTCCCGCAGGTAACACAGCAGGCCCGTCATGCTCTTTTTGAGGCGGGAGAGCAGATAGGCGAAGCGGGCCGTGTCCTCGGGGAGGTAGCGCTTTGCGTACTCCTCTACGAGAAGCCCGGCCAGCGCCGCCATGGCCTCGTCGTCGAGGTCGAGGAAGGGCTGTAAGCCAGCACAGGGGTTGTCAGGGCCGGGGTGGGGGTCGAGGGCCATCTGGAGCACCCAGTGCATGAGGGTGCCGCTCTGGTCGGCGGAAAGCTCCGCCCGCTTCCGGGGGCGCAGACCCAGCACGTACTGCAAAAAATAACTGTACCGGCAGGTGTAGTATTTTTCGAGCTGACTGGGCGAGATGCGGAGCCGCCGGCCCAGCAGTGTTTCCAGCGCCTCGAGGTCGCTGACCTGACGGGGGCTGCGGCCCGCCATCCGGCGCAGGAGGGCGAGGCCCTCGGGTTCTGCCCCACCGGGGGCATGAAGGGCCTCGGTGAGGCTGGCGCGTTCGATCTCCGTCAGGGGCCAGCCGCCGCCCAGCACGTCGAGGCCGTCGGCGGCAGTGGCCGCGAGGTCGGTCAGATCCAGCTCGGGCGCACCCGGTCTCAGCACGTCCACGATGGGCTCGAGGGCGGCGCAGAGGGTCTGGCCCTGCCCCTTCGGCCAGCTGAGCCAGAGGCCTTTGGCCGGGGCGGTGAGGGCCTTATAAAAACAGACCTGCTCGCGGACCACCCGGTTCTCGAAGCAGTCCGGAAGCTCGATCTCCTGCGCCATCAGGGCGTCGCGGTCGGCGTGGGTCAGCAGGCCCGTCTCGCCGGGCGCGGCGGGGAATTCGCCCTCGGAGAGGCCCAGCACAAAGACATAGTCCGGTGCGTCAAGGCGCATCTTGCCTGCGCTGGCCAGCACCACGGCGTCCAGCGTCTGGGGAATGTGGCCGAGGTCGGACGAGCGCAGCAGCAGCCCGAACAGCTCTTCGTACTCGGGGATGGTGACGCTCTGGCCGCCCAGCAGGCTCGCCATCTCGTCCAGCAGTCCCATGACCACGTTCCACTCCCGGGCGGCTTCCTCGGCGGCGGGGATGCCCCGCTCGGCCCGGATGGCCTCCACCTGCGCGGCCTGAGCGTCCTCCGCGCCCAGCTCCTTCAGGCAGAAGTAGAGGGCGCGGCTCATCTGCTCGGCGTTGGCAGAGCGGAGCTTCGCGCGCAGGCCGTCGGCGGCGGTGATGAGAAGGGCGCGGGCCTTTTCGGCCCGGGCGAGGTTTTCTCTGTCCTCGTCGGTGGGCTCCACATCACCGAAGCCCCGGGGGTTCTTCTCGAAGGGCGCGCGCCACGCCGCCGCGTTGGGCGACCAGGTGTAGGCGTAGTTCTCAAGGGCGCAGACCTCTTCCTCGGTGAGGGCGCAGAGGCCGGTCTTGGCCAGGGTGGTGAGCTGTTCCGTCAGCTCCGCCCCCCGGGCAATGGCCAGCAGACACCGCACCGCCGTGGCCGGGGCGCTGAACTCGGGCGTCGTCGGCTCGTCGCAGTAGAGGGGGATGTCCGCCATCCGGAACTCGTACTTCACGGCGGCGCGGTATTTCGAGATGTCGCGGCAGACCACCGCCACCTTCCCGCAGCGGACACCCTGCCGCATGAGGCGGCGGATGGCGGCAGCGGCGGCGCGGGCTTCTTCCTCCCGGCTGGGAGCGGCGAATAATTTTATTTCCGGGCAGGCCGTGGGCGGGTCACACCGGCCCGCGGCCAGCAGCTGGGCCGCAGCGGCGAGGCCGGGGGCGTCGGCGTGGCGCACGTCCCGGCGCAGCAGTTCCGGCACGGCCACTTCAGTGCCGTTCCGGCGGGCCAGCTGGCGCAGCTGAGCCGCCACCTGCTTCGCGCCGGAGAAAAGGCTCATGTCCCCCGACACGAGAGGGGTGCCGTCGTCGCAGAGGGCCACCGTCACGGTGGGCAGCGAGGCCAGCAGGGCGCCCATCAGCCGCTTTTTCGGGGCGTTGAAGGTGTCGAACTCGTCGATAAAGACGGCCCTGTCCCGCAGGAACTCCGGCAGTTCGCCCCGGGCCAGCGCGGCCTCGAGGCGGGACGCGGCCAGCTCCAGCCGGTCGGAGGGGTCCATGCCTGTCCCGGCCAGCAGGGTCTCGTAGCCCTGAAAGATGAGAGCCAGTTCGCTGAGCTTGGCGCTGTCGGTGCCGCAGTCCTGCGCCAGCTCATAGAGCTGCCGGCCCGAGAGACCCGCGCTCTTGAGCTCGTCGATGGTCTCGGCGGCCATCTGGCAGAAGGCGGCCGAGCGGCGGTGGCGGTAATAGTAATGGACGTTGTCCTGCAGTTCCTCGAGGGCGCGGCGCACCAGCACGGCACGGCCCGCGTCGCTGAGGGTCTGGACGGCAGAGCCGCCCTCCGCCGACAGGATATGCTCGGCGAGGCTGGTGAAGGAAAAGCTCTCCACCAGTCCGCTCAGCGCGTCGCCCATCTCCCGGTGGATGCGGCCCTCGGTGGACGAGGTGAACTGCTCCGGCACCAGCAGGATGCTCTTCTCCCCCGCCTCGGCCCGCGCCCGGATGCGCTGGTACAGCAGGGTGGTCTTTCCGCTGCCGGAGCCGCCTAAAAGTAGTTTTAACATAAAGACCCTCTCAGTCTCGCTTCGCTCGACAGCTCCCCCAAAGGGGGAGCCACTGGCGTGTCGGTCAGGCCCACGCCAGACGAACAAAGCACGATATTTCATAAACAGTAGTGCCTTGCTGCCCAGATTTACGGCAGCTTGACAAATGAAATTTGTCCAGAAGCGCCTGCCCCCGTAAGCGAGGCCCTCTCTTTTGCGCCCTGTCGGGCCTCAGGCGGGCAGTAGAAAGTGGCCCGGTACGCCAGAGGCTCCCCCTTTGGGGGAGCTGTCACGCCTGCGGCGTGACTGAGAGGGCTCCTGCCGGGCAAGCGCTTTTATTTCATTGTACCACAAAATTGCAGCGACATCTATTCTGTGGTACAATGAAGAAAAAATCATCTCAGAAAGAGGACACCTGCATGAAAATTTTAGCAGTAGATTACGGCGACAGCCGCACCGGCCTCGCCACCTGCGACCGCACCGAGTTCCTGACTTCCCCCATCACGCCTCAAATCACCGTCAAGGCCCGGGACAAAGTCGCCGCCAGGGTCTGCGAGGTGGCAAAGGAGATCGAAGCCGAGCTCATCGTCATCGGCCTGCCGCTGAACATGGACGGCACCGAGGGCGAGCGCGCCCGCAAGAGCCGCAAGCTGGCCAAAACCGTTGAGATCTGGAGCGGCCTGCCCGTCCGGATGTGGGACGAGCGCCAGACCACCTGCGCCGCTGCTGACCTCCTCGACGAGAGCGGCACCTTCGGCGCAAAGCGGAAAAGCATCCTCGACTCAGTAAGTGCGACGGTCATCCTGGACGACTACATCCAGTGGCGGAAGGAGCACCCGGGGGAGGTCTGAACGCCCCCGCCGCCCCTGCGGCAAAGTTTCTTTGCGAAGTCCGGACAGTTTGTTGCAAAGTCCACAGAAAATCGTCGTTTTCCGGTTTGTTTTCACAATTTTCCTGAGCCGAATTTGTATAGTTTTCCAGCTTGACAGCACCGGCTCTTCTCCGATAAAATGAGGGTAGAAGAACCCCCTGACCAGATGGCCGGAGAGGACGCTTCTTCATGAGAAAAAACAACTGGACTCACCAAAACAAAAACGATTGGAGGCGACCCACATGACAAAACTGAGAAAGCTGACTGCCCTGCTTCTGGCCGGTGCACTGACCCTTCTGCTCCTGACCGCCTGCAGCGGTGGCGGCGGCTCTTCCGGCCCGGAGGCCCAAGCCGAAGCCAAGGTGATGCGGGCCATCAATTCTGGCCGCGCCACGGCTCTGGCCAATGACGAGGGGATGCGTACTGTTGCAAACGCCCGTCTGGACGCTCTGGAGCTTGAGCTGAATGGCGCTGCTCTCGGATACAAGTTCTCCAACAAGGCGGATGTCAAGTGGGATGCTGACAACCAGAACGCTACCCTCACTCTGGTCGCTAAATACGACTACAACGATACCACGCTGCAGAAGATCATCGATCAAATCAAAGGCAGCAATCAAGACCAAGCCCTGGATTTTGCCCTGAAGGGCAACTATACCAAGGCAGGCGTAGTGGCCCGGATCATTCGCGGCCAGACTTATGTTGCCATCTCCCTGCGGGTGGGCAGGAATCTCTGATCTCTTCCCGATTTTCCCCGCATCTCGTCTGATTTCCCCATAAACGCAGATCACCCGCCAGTTGGCGGGTGATTTTTTGCAGCTGTCCCACCGCCCGGAGGGCGGAAAACCAGCTTCTTATTCGTATTTCGTAATGGTCACGCTGTTGATGGTGACAGCCTCCGTCGGGCGCTGATTTTCGTCCACGCCGGTCTGGGCGATGGTGATATTGGACGACTACATCCAGTGGCGGAAAGAGCACCCGGGGGAAGTCTAAGATTCCCAAGTGAGTCGTAAATTTTCTGTGCGGCGCTTGACTTCTCCGATAAATCGCGTATACTAGAGTCAGGAACATAAATACCACGTCCAACACCCCAAAAAGGAAAAACCCCCTCGGAGATCCTACCTCCAAGGGGGCTTTTCACTTAGTCGGGCTTACGGTCATCGCTGTGCCGGTCAAGCCACTTGCAAACAACGTGTCCTACAATGTTTGCCGAGACCGACACCAAGAACATAAATAGATACTCCACATCCTTCACCCCCTTTCCCGTAAGGATAGCGGGGATGAACCGCATTCTCATTATATCATAGCTTTCGACAAAAAGATACACCAAAACGAAAGGGACGCTTCCGCGTCCCTTTTGTTTTTACTGATACGTTTCAATGCTCACGCTATTGATGGTGACAGCCTCCGTCGGGCGCTGAGTTTCGTCCACGCCGGTCTGGGCAATGGTGTCCACCACTTCCATCCCTTCGTACACCTGCCCGAAGACGGTGTCGGTGTAGTCGAGGTAGGGTGCGCCGCCCGCCGTCTGGTAGGCGCTCACCACGTCGGCCCGCCAGCCGGCGGCGTTCATCTGGTCGATGAGCTCCTGCGTCACCGAGCTGCTGCCCGGCAGAGTCTCCATGACATAGAAGACGCTGGCGCAGTCGCCGGAGGCGTCCGCTGCCGCACAGAGTGCGCCGGAATAGTGGTGGAGCTTATCGGTGGTCTCGGCGGAGAAACGGTTCCCGTTCCAGATGGTGGTGCCTCTGCCGTCCGCGCCCTGCCCGGCCTCCACCACGAAGTCCTTCTCCGCCCGGGTGACGGTCAGGCCGTTGTAAAAGCCCTGCTGAGCCAATGTCGTGAAATTCTGCACGGCCTGCGGGGCCTCGGTGGAAAAGAGCACTGCTTTGAACACGCCTGCCGAGGTATCGAACACCGCGATGGTGTCCCCCGCCGCCGGGTGGGTGAACTGCAGCTCTGCCGACTCCACAGCCGGGCGGCTGATCGTCTGCACCGTGCCGGCCTTCCCGCCCTGGATGCTCGAGAGGATATTGTCCACACTGCACCCGGCCAGAACTGCCGTCAGGGCCAGTGCCGCCATTATTTTTTTCAAGGCTCTCATGATCGGGCCTCCCTGTCCATATATTATAGCAAAGATGGCTTTCCAAAAGCTATCGCTATAGTATATCACATTCCGGCCCGGGAAGCGAGAGGGAAAAGCGTGAAAATTTGTTATTGAATTTCTATGCGAAAAACATCTTGACGAGCGGGCAAAAAAACGCTACACTATAGGCGTACCCGGAACCCACAGCTCAGAAGGAGCAGAGCGGGCAGGGTGTGATAGTTATTCTATTTTTTAGATATTTGACAGGAGAACGTGACTTATGGCAGAAGATATGAACAAGTCCGCCGCTGAGACCGAAGAGGAATATCAGCCTGACCTGATGACCCTCGAGGACGAGGACGGCAATGAGGTCACGTTTGAAGTGATCGACGCTCTGGACCATAAGGGCGTGCATTACCTGGCCGTTGTCGAATACGCCGAGAATGAGGAAGACCTGGACGAGGACGCCCAGCTGGTCATCCTGAGCGTCGGCGAGGACGACGAGGGCGAGTATCTCGACGTGGTCGAGGACGATGAGACCCTGCTGGAAGTCAGCAAGCTGTTCGAGAAGCGTCTGAGCGACCAGTTCGAGATCGAGTGATCTTTCAGCAAAGACTTCCTGCCCGGCGCGATTTGTTGCGGTTTATATGATCCTACTAATCATCCAACGGGAGCTTGGAGTTCGTCGGTGGATTGCAGACCTCCCCGTCATGGGTCGACCATGAAGGCTCGATGAGGAAGCGCGAAACCGGAGACAGAGCACCCACCTGTCCGCAAGGGTAGGTTTGATTGCCGCAGACGACCGGGCGGGATTCTTTATAGGTTTTCAAAAAGGCTCTCGTGCCGTATTTCCTGCCGGCATGAGAGCCTTTTTCTTTTGTCTCTATTCCCCGGTCTCGTCCGTGAACAGGCCCGGGATGCCGCAGACAGCGGCCACACCCACCAGCGTGAACACGATGCGCGACCAGATGGACGCGCTGCCGCCCAGCAGCCAGCCGACGAAGTCGAACTGGAACAGGCCCACAAGACCCCAGTTGATGCCGCCGACGATCATGAGGATGAGACAGATTTTATAAAAGGTCTGCACAAAAAGACCTTCCTTCCTTTGGGCAGTATGCCCGACGGGAAGGAGGGTTATGCATTTTATAGGGTCAGCGCCGCTCGAAAGCCTCTCCCTCTGGGAGCAACGGCGACGACCGCCGCCAGCGGCCTTGCCCTCTCAGGCGCTCACGCGCCAGCTCTCCCAAAGGGAGAGCCCTTGGCAAGCCGGTCAAGTTTCCTCTGGACGAGCAAAGCTTATTTGTTTCGTGGACTGTAGTGCCCTGCTGTCTAGGCCAGCGGCAGCTTGACAAGGTGCGTTGTCCAGAAGCGGCTGCCCTCTGTAGCGAGGCCCGCTTTTTTGCGCCATATTGCGCCTCGGGCGTCCAGTAGGAAGTGGCCCGACTTGCCAAAGCCTCTCCCTATGGGAGAGGTGGCATTGCGAAGCAATGACGGAGAGGGCAAGCCCGGCACGAAAGAGCCGCTGCGCAGCGATGGGCAGGCTCTTTGTCAGCGCGAAACGAGCGCTGCACCTGTGTTTCTCCGCCAGCAGCCTTGCCCTCTCAGGCGCTTCGCGCCAGCTCTCCCAAAGGGAGAGCCTTTGGCATTTCGCAAAGCTTAATCTCTTCGCCAGAGGCTCCCCTACAAGGGGAGCTGGCGGGCGCAAGCCCGACTGAGAGGTTGTACGAAGGCGAGGCTTCATCTCTTCCGCAGTATCTGCACCTCCGCCCCTCCCCTGACAGGCTGGGCGGTATAAACCTGCGGCCAGCGGGCGCGGAGGGCGGCGGCGGCGGCTTTGGCTTCGGCTTCGGTGCGGAACACGCCGAAGACCGCCGCGCCGCTGCCGGTCATGAGGGCGGTGACGGCTCCGTTCTCCCGGAGAGCGGCCTTGATGGCCTCGTTGTCCTTAGCCCCGCTGCACTCCTCGAGGGCGTTTCCGGCAGCGGCACAGACAGCGTCCAGGTCGCCCGCCCGGATGGCGGCTTCCTGAGCGGCGCAGTCGGGGTGGACGCTGCTGCCGACTTTGTCGTAGGCCGCAAAAGCCTCCGGCGTCGAGATGCCGTAGCCGGGCATCACCACCGTGAACCAGCACTCGGGCAGGGGCGGCAGTGCCTTAATGAGGTCGCCGAGGCCCTGCACCCGGCAGGTGCCGCCCATGAGGGCGAAGGGTACGTCTGCGCCGATACCGGCACCCAGAGCGCAGAGCTCGCTCATGGACAGGCGGGCGCCGTACAGTTCGTTCAGACCCACCAGAACA
>OMCM01001282.1_pt1 | contig 13035 bp, 10 predicted proteins | sample 1645021 | NCBI WGS metagenome assembly OMCM01 (sample SAMEA103958142, study PRJEB25191) | human gut metagenome | biome: human-associated habitat [ENVO:00009003]; feature: intestine environment [ENVO:2100002]; material: feces | place: Germany | collected 2013/2015
CTCGTTTTCGGTAGGTGCTGCGCAGCTTACAGAACCGGCACCAGCTGCCCGCGTTCAGGTCGCCTTCGCCCTTGTAGGCCAGATCAGCCAGCGGGCGAAGCGTGTTCTCTGCCCAATCCAGCAGGTCGTCCTTGGAAATCGTGTCCGTACTGATGCTGGAAAGCCGGGGCTGTTAGATCGTCATGACCACCGTGTCGATGTCGTACAGTTCGCCAAACATATCGAGCGCACCGAGGGCGTACAAGCGCATCTGACTGTTGCCTTCTGCCGAAACGGGCACCCCGGTTCCGTACTTGAAATCAACCACGTGGAGCGTACCGTCCGCGACGATGACCGCGTCACCTGTGCCGTAGCCGTCCTTCACCCAGCGGGAGTAGTCCAGCTTCTGTTCCACCATGACGATGGGATCGGAGCAGGTTTTCCGAATCTCCTCCAGCAGTTCCAGCACGAAGGCTGCGTAGCCGGTGGCCGCGTCCTCCATGGTGCCATCGTAATACTGAAGGCCGATGGGGGTATCCAGAGGGTTGTGCGCTTCCATGCCCAGCAGCTGCCGGAGCTTGAATTCGCACAGTTCGTGGGCTTCGCTGCCCTCGGCGGCGTAGATGCTGCCGTTGTCTGGGATGCGCTCGGTCAGCCTGACCGAAGGCGGGCAGTTCAACCAGCGGTGGCTGGCTGATGCTGAAAGGACAGCGTGGTTACTCATCCGCGCCAACCTCGGTTCCGATTGCCTGTGCCTCAAGAAGCAGATCCGCATAATCGTCCGGGTTTACAGCGGAGAGCTGTGCCGCGCCGTATCGTTTGAGCAGTGCGCGTACCTGCACTCCGTAGCCCGCTGCGCTCTTGGCGGCCAGTTCGGCACGGACTTCTTCTTTAGTGATGGGCTTGGGTGCCGGTTCTTCCTTGGCGGGCTCTTCACCGGAGAACAGCTGCGTCAGGGAATCTGCCACACTGTTCAGCGCTGCCGCCGCGTTCCTAAGCTCGTCGATTGCGATTGACAGTTCGTTCATGCGGGACATGTGTGCTTCCTCCTTCCTTGTGTTGACTCTGATTGGGACTGTACTTGGACATCTTTTCCACCTCCGTTCCGGCGCTGTAGCGTCCTTACACCTTCCTGTTCGGACAGGCCGGAACGGAATGTGGACATAGGGTCAGGAATATTCTTCGATTTTCTTTTCAAGTCGTGCAGCGGCACGCTTGACGAGCTTCAGCACACCGGAAGGGTCTTTACCCAGACGCCGGGCAAGCTCACGGGCGTTGTAACCCGCGTTGATAAAGCCGGTCAGAATTTCACGGTCGGAATCGGACAGGGCTTTGAAGGATGAAGTGTGGATAATAAAGTGTTCCTTGGTAAGGAACTCACTTTCAGGAGTCACTTCCGAAACGAGCACACTTTTTTTCGGCTTGCCGTCCGCATCTGTGGCGTCTTCACGCTGATCAAGGCTCTCTGCCTTTCTCAGCCGTTCGGCACGAGCGTCATGGTGTTCTCGATAGACACGCTTGTACTCGGTTTCAAATTCCTGATAGGCAGCCATGAAGCGTTCTGCGCGTTCGGGTTCGTAAGGGAAGAGATAAACGATGCCGTCATCAAGATCGATGAAGACCTGACCCTTGGGGCAGGGCTGCTGTGCCAACAGCCGCATAAATACTGACCTCGAAAGCAGTTTGGCAGACGTGTCGGTCTCGCAGAGGTAGTGCTTCATGGGCTTGAACTCGCGGGACAGCTTAGGGATGAAGGGAATGCGCTTTTGATTGATCATAAAAACTCTCCTTGTCGCTGTTTGTCGTTGGTGGACTGAAGCGCCAAGGAGAGAAAAGTGCAGCTCCTTCAACGCTTCATTGCGTTTCCGAAGGAGCTGACCTCATTTCGGGCATACTTTAATAAGCCCAACACGAAAATGAAATCATTCCTTCGTGGGGCTGCATTACCGTCTGCCCACGGTAAGCAGGTCTTCCAGCCGGATCGGGAAGAACCATCGAGAGCGACTCGATGAGATCAGGCTGTACAGTCGGTCAAGTGACGGGGTACATGCTCATCATAGTGATTTCTTTGATCTATTGGAAAACTCGGTGAGTCGGTGAAAAGGGCTATAATACTGGCAATTCTGGAGACTTCAATATGAAAACAGAGCATGAACTGCAACGAAAAAGGAGTCTAAAGACAAAAAATGCCGACTCGCCGAGTCGGAAAAATTATAAAAAAAGAGCCCTCCAACTGTTAATGAGTTGGAAGGCTCTATCAGTACCGATTATCTTTTCTGTTTTGTTCCAAGTGGAGGATATCCATATGATTCGAGGAATGTGTTTCTATCCTCTATTGGGTGCCCTGACAATCCACCAATGCAGAATTTATATGCGCGGTGCAGGTCACTTTCATCGAAGGCGTGCGACGCAAGTTGCATGATCTTCTCGGCTGTCTGAATATCCAAGTCAAGTCCACAGGAAAAGGCAACAATAGTTTCGATGCTTGGACGTGTGTCTGCACCATTGACTGCCCTGCGATAAACCACCTCGTCAAGGCCGGTAAGTTTGCAGAAATGCGGCGAGCTCATGCCACGCTGTGTAATGATCTCACCCATAAGCTGCCATGCGGTTTTTTGCGGATTGGCGAGGCGGTACGAACTCGTCTGTCTTTCAAATTCGTCACGTTTCCTTTGGAGTTCCTCAGAAAGTACTATCGCGGCCTGATTCTCTTTTGGGACAAATGCCGATACTCGTTGAGAGGCATTCGCCCTATGCATGAGCACAACTGGGGCATGGGGATGATCGATTTTAGGAGCTTCGATCCATGAAAACGACAATGTGCAAGTATCGAGGTGTTCAAGAGCAAATTGCGTCAGCTCCAGTTTTCCATCCTCTGTTCGGAAGACATATGACGGATCGTTGACCACAAAGTGTTTATTGGCGTAAACGAACAACCCTTCATCCATCAACCTGCGCAGTTCGGTATTTGTGCTGTAAACGAAGAAAGCATCTTCTTCCTCGATATCGTGGTGCGGCTTGTTCAGGGATTCAAATTGAGAAATAGCCTTTGCTTCGGTGAATCCCACCTCCTGCATACGAATAAGCACCGATTGTTTCGAGACGGCGTAGAAAGTTGCTAATTCCTCCGTAACCAGATCCATGAGCAAGGGGTTTTGAGTATCTTTTTCTTCTGTGATCCGATACTTGCTATATACCTCGGCAACCTTCATTTTGAAGGTAGAGAGGGGCATCAGAATACGAGGTGCCAAGCTGTTGGCCTGCCACTCCATCCGCTGTTCATCTGTCCACGGCATATTTTCCTCTGGATAGACAGCGTTTGAGGGACACCGGCATGCCACAAAGCGTTCTTTCCGCAGAATATGATTAATCGCGGCGTACATCCTGTGTTTATACCAGTGGAAGACTTCGTGGGCGATGGTGTTGTTAACGCATCCGAGATTACGTTCCCAAAATGTATAGGCATCGATCAGTATCGTTCCACGACTAACCTCGACCTTACTTTTGCTGCACTTGAAGAAATCGTAGAGTTCAACATCCCCAGCAGAAAAACAAATTTCACCAAAGATGCTGAAATCGTCTGTCAGGCATCTGCCCTGAACGATGGTAAGCCCCATGCTTTCGGCAATAGCCGAAATAGGGACACACATCGGCTTTTCCAATGCTTCGGGGCAGAACTGTTTCAGAAAGGTCTCCGCTTCCTGTTCCAGTTCTTCCTTTTTGATGTAAGGGACAATGTTGGATGAAAAGGTTCCTTTTGCTGCTTTTCGATGACCGCGCTCATAGGGGGCAATGTTCGTTATTCTCAAGTGCTCAAGCCGGTCTGTGATCTTCGCTTCGCAGGATATCGTCAGCCACTGCATGGTATCCGTATTCCCGCAGCGCCATTCAGTTTCTTCGATCAGGTTTATAGCACAACTTGCAACAGCATCGAAAGACAGGATGTCTTCCACAATGTGGATGTTGCAGGTGAATTCGATTGCCATGTTCTCCAAATAGGCAGATGTCGGATATTTGATTCTGGCTCTGGATAAATCCAGCGCATAAGGGTGTTCAGATATATACCGAGCAGCTTCTTCCCAAATCGATTGGAAGCATACTTCGTAGATAAACTGTTCCAATTCATTCTGATAATTGCCCACAGCGGTTTCCTTTCATTGGCATCTCGTCGGAGTTTGGCATACAGACTGACATATCTATTATAGCGCACGCTGTCTGTTATTTCAATTGATGTAAGAGAAAATTCGTGCATTTGCAAAGTAAATCTCTTGATATACGTCCCATTTGGTGGTATACTAATACATGTGGAACTATATTTTCCCTTATCGTACTTAGAGGTGACGTTCGTGGATATCAGCTACAAGAAATTATGGAAGCTACTCATCGACAAGGACATGAAGAAAAAAGACCTGCAAGTGTCCGCCGGGATTAGCTGGGCTTCGGTAACAAAGCTTTCAAAAGGCGAGCCTGTAAGCATGGATGTGCTGATTAAGGTTTGCAAAGCGTTGGACTGTAACATCGGAGATATTGTCGACTTTATTCCTGAAGACCAGTAAAGGAGAAAGTATGGCCAGCAGCAATAATAATGAAACGATCAGCCGGGCAAGCCTGCATACACAGAAAAAGTTTGAGCTGATTGAAAAATACATCATGCCGTGGGCGCAGAAACTGATGAATAATGCCAGCTGCAAGGGCTTGGTCTTTATTGACTGCATGTGCAATAGCGGTCTTTACCATGATGAGAATGGCGAAACGATAGAAGGAACGCCTCTCAGAGTAGCACGAATCTTACGCGACATTGCTGGTCAATATCCTTTTAAACAGGTATATCTGTATTTCAACGACCGGGATGCAGCAAAGACGGCTTTATTGAGTGAAAAGGTTCCTAAGGAAACGGCGAACTTCCACATCGAAATAACCTGCAAAGATGCAAGTGAGCTGCTCAAAACCATCGGCCCCAAGCTGGATCAGCCTAATCTCCACTATTTTTTGCTTTATGATCCTTATGACGCGAGCATTAATTGGGAAGCACTGCTTCCTTTCTTCCGCTACTGGGGCGAAGTTATGATCAACCACATGGTGTCTGATCCTATTCGCGCTATCAGTCAGGTCAAGAAAGAAAGTACCATGCAGAAATATGAAGGAACATATAGGGTTTCGGATTTCGAGCAATTGGTTCCCTTTGGAAGCGATAAGGCCGCCTATGAAAAACGGGTTCTTCAGATCATTAACGCACTGAAGGGGCAGCGTAGATACTATGTAGCAGCGTATCCGTTCTATAACACACAGAATTCTCAAATGTATAGTCTGATCCACTGCACGAGTAATCCTGTTGGATTTGAACTGTACAAGAAAACTGCATGGCAGACCTTTGGCGATCATTCATCCAATAAGAACACCCATGGTAATGAAAATCAGCTGATGCTTAATTTTGACGGTTCTGGCACAATCACAACTATGACGGATGAGTCCTGTTTTAACGTCCGTGATATTGCCAAGTATATTCAATACCGTTTCAAAGGTAAGCGTGATGTACCGCTTGAGGAAGTCTATCGTTCGCTTGAATCGCACCCCATTTTCCCGGCAGATGGGTATCGCTCTCAGATAAAAGATTACCTAAAGACGGACTTTGGTGCGGAAATTAATGTTATTAAGAACCCTGTTACAGGCAAACGAGAAACACGGGTATCATTCTCGGAAGGAAAGATTAATTATGAGTGACGTTGCGGGATATGTACAGCGTAAGTCTATGCTGTACCAAACCGGCGTAGAGTATGGCGACTATACGATGAACTTTGTCCAAGGCTGCTCTCACGGCTGCAAATTTCCATGCTATGCTTTTATGATGAAGAAACGCTTTGGACAGATAAAAACATATGAGGAATGGTGTCATCCGTATTTGGTCTCCAATACGCTGGAACTGCTCGATAAGGAGATCCCGCGTTTGAAAGCTAAGATCAAGTCCGTGCAGCTTTGCTTTTCGACCGATCCCTTTATGTATGGGTATCCAGAGATCGAAGCAATGGCGATGGCATCCATCAGAAAGCTCAATGCTGCAGGAATTAAGTGCACAACGCTAACAAAGGGTATTTTGCCAGCGAGCTTGGCACAGTTGTCACCTGAAAATGAATATGGTATCACCCTAATTTCGCTGGACGAAGAGTATCGGAAAAGAATGGAGCCCGGTGCGGCTTCTTACAGCGAAAGACTGTCGGCTCTACGAAACCTACATGACTCGGGGTGTAAGACGTGGGTCAGCATCGAGCCATATCCGACCCCCAACTTGATCGAACAGTCGCTGGCCGCTTTGCTGGACGCCGTTGGTTTTGTAGACAAAATCATCTTCGGACGCACCAATTACAGTAAAGAAGTAACTGCCTATAACGGGCACAAGGACTTTTATAATAAAACCGCTGCAGAAGTGATTCAATATTGTGAACAGCGCCATATTGCCTATCACATCAAAGACGGCACGATTACAGACTGAGGAGGATATACTAATGGACGCCCATATGCTCAATACAATCGCAAATTTCATCTGGGGTATCGCCGATGATTGCCTGCGGGATGTGTATGTGCGCGGCAAGTACCGCGATGTGATTCTGCCCATGACGGTCATCCGTCGCCTTGATGCTGTGCTCGAGGATACCAAACCGCAGGTGCTGGCGATGAAGAAGAGGCTCGGTACGGCAGGCATCACCAACCAATGGGGCGCGCTATGCAATACAGCTGGGCAGGCTTTCTGCAACGCTTCGCCCTTCTGCCTGCGCGACCTGACCAGCCGCCCAACCCCGCAAAAGCTCAAGGCGGATTTTGAAGCATATCTCGACGGCTTTTCGCCCAACGTGCAGGAAATTCTCGATAAGTTCAAGTTCCGCAACCAGATTGACACCATGATTGAGGCCGACATTCTCGGCGCGGTCATCCAGAAGTTCATCAGCAAGGACATCAACCTCAGCCCGAAGCCGTGCGGCAATCTCCCCGGTCTGGACAACCATGCCATGGGCACCATCTTCGAGGAGCTTGTGCGCCGCTTCAACGAGGCCAACAACGAGGAGGCCGGTGAGCACTGGACGCCCCGCGATGTCGTGGAGCTGATGGCCGACCTCGTGTTTGCGCCCATCGCAGATCAGATCAAGGACGCCACCTATTCCTGTTATGACGGCGCGTGCGGCACGGGCGGTATGCTGACGGTGGCGCAGGATCGGCTGAACAGGATCGCTGCGGAGAACGGCAAGAAGGTCTCCATCCATCTGTTCGGGCAGGAGATTCAGCCCGAAACCTACGCCATCGCCAAGGCGGACATGATGCTCAAGGGCGACGGCGAGGAGGCCATGCACATCGCCTACGGCTCTACGCTGTCCAGCGACCAGCATGCAGCGCGTTCGTTCGATTTCATGCTGGCGAATCCGCCCTACGGCAAGAGCTGGAAGACCGACGCGGAGCGCATGGCCAGCGGCAAGAAGAAGGAAATCCTCGATCCCCGCTTCAACGCTACAACCGCAGATGAAGAGCCGCTCCCGATGATTCCCCGCTCCTCCGACGGTCAGCTGCTGTTCCTGCTCAACAACATCAGCAAAATGAAGCAGGATACGCCGCTGGGCAGCCGCATTGTCGAGGTACACAACGGCTCCAGCCTGTTCACCGGCGATGCGGGAAGCGGCGAGAGCAACGCCCGGCGCTACATGATCGAAAACGACCTCGTGGAGGCCATCATCGCGCTGCCGGAAAAGATGTTCTACAACACGGGCATCGGCACGTTCATCTGGGTGCTGTCCAACCGCAAGGAGAAGCGCCGCAAGGGCAAGATTCAGCTCATCGACGCAACCGCCATCAAGACGCCCCTGCGCAAGAACATGGGCGAAAAAAACTGCGAGCTTTCCCCGGTGCAGCGTCAGGAGATCGTGCGCATCTTCATGGCGTTTGAGGAAAGCGAGGTCAGCAGGATTTTCCCGAACAGCGAGTTTGGCTATTGGAAGGTATCCGTGCAGCAGCCTCTGCTGGATGAGCAGGGCAACCCCGTCCGTGACAAAAAGGGCCGTATCCAGCCGGACAAGAGCAAGAGCGACACGGAGATCATCCCGTTCCGCTACGAGGGCGGCATCGAGGCCTTTATGGACGCCGAGGTGCGCCCCTATGCCCCCGGTGCGTTCATCGACCCTAAGGCGACGAAGATCGGCTATGAGCTGAGCTTCACCAAGTATTTCTACAAGCCGGTGCAGCTGCGCCCGATGGAAGACATTGTGGCCGACCTGAAATCGCTGGAAAAGGAAACGGACGGCATGCTGGCGGAGATTCTTGGAGGGATTCAGGGATGAAGCGGTATGAAGCTTATGATAGCTTTCTGGATATATGGGTGGATGAGATTCCCGCACATTGGGAAACGCATAAAATGAAATATCTGTTTCATGAGCGTTCTGAAAAGGGATATCCAGATGAGCCGTTACTGGTAGCATCCCAAAACATGGGTGTTGTTCCAAAGAATGTTTATGGGAACCGAACCGTTGAAGCACAAAAAGACTTGCACTTGCTAAAACTCGTCAGAGTTGGTGATTTTGTCATAAGTCTTCGCTCCTTTCAGGGCGGATTGGAATACGCCTATTATCAGGGCATCATTAGTCCTGCATATACGGTTCTCACACCGCATGAACCTATCACAGCAGGATATTTCCGCTATTTGGCAAAAAGCAAGCTCTTTATTGGACTGCTGACGCTCTGCGTTACAGGTATCCGTGAAGGTCAGAATATTGACTATGAGAAGTTGCGCAATCATTTTCTTCCCGTCCCTCCCCGCGAGGAGCAAGACCAGATTGTGCGATACCTCGACTGGCAGGTGTCGAAAATCAATCGGCTCATTGCGGCGAAGAGGAAGCAGATTGCTCTGTTAAAGGAGCATAGAACCGCAAAAATCAATCAGGCTGTTACGACTGGAATCCATAGTGACACACAACTTGCATACACCGGTTATAATTGGCTGCCTTATGCCCCTGCAAACTGGAAGCCTGTCCCCGCAAAAGCCCTTTTTAGAAACGTAACAGAGCTTCGCCGACAGGATGATTCTATGCTTGCAGCAACGCAGAAGTATGGATTGATTGAACAATCCGAATACATGCGTCTTGAAGGACGTCGTATTGTATTGGCGAATGATAATCTTGATAAGTGGTTACACACGGAACCCAATGACTTTATCATAAGCCTGCGTAGTTTTCAAGGCGGGTTAGAAATGTGTTCTAAACCCGGATGTGTGACATGGCATTATGTAGTTTTGAGGTCTCAACGGGATATATTCCCTGACTTCTATAAATGGTTTTTCAAATCCGCTGCTTATATTGCCGCTTTGCAGAAAACATCTGACTTTATTCGTGATGGTCAGGATTTACGCTTTTCCAATTTCGTCAAAGTTGGCTTGTTCAACATTCCAATGGACGAACAGCGTGAGATTGCTGAATACCTGAATCGAGAAATCCCTAAATACGATGTAGCGATTGATAATCTTGAAAAGCAGATTGAGCAGATAACAGAGTTACGTATCCGCCTGATCTCCGATGTCGTCACTGGGCAGGTGGATGTACGAGGGATTGAGGTGCCGGAGTTTGAAAAGTTTGAGGAAGTAGTTCCAACTGACAAAGATGATAAGGACGTCGAAGAAAGGAAGGATGCAGAATGAAGTTTTCAGAAAGCACATTGAAAGAATATGCTGCTCCACTGAGCGAAACTGAGGATGCAAAATGTAAACGAGCTATCGAAATGATTCGAGATGCACTTAAGAATTTGGGATATACAGATGATAATAAACCGTTGACCCTACTTGCGGAAGATACAGCATCATACTCAATTCAAATGCGTTCATCACAGTCAACTGAGAGAGTCTCAATTTTCGTTCAAGGTTCCTATGCAAATAATACTTGCGTTCGCACAGAAAGTGATGTTGATATTGCTGTTGTTCGTGAAGACTTGCATGAGTTCTCCTTTTATCATAATGCTGAATCGTCAACGACGACGCAGAAGGATAAAGCGCGCGCCTTTAAGGATGCTGTTGAAATTGAATTGCGCAAATCTTTTCCATATCAAGTACATCGAGGCAACAAGTCTATCAAAGTTGATGGTACCACTTATCGAAAAAAGGCAGATGTTGTTCCCTGCTGCGCGATGACGTGCTATAACAATTGGATTTATGGTGATAAAACCTCCTCACAGGCAGGTATTGTGATTTATGCTGATGACGGACAAATCATCAGGAACTTTCCAAAACAACATATTGCAAATGGTCGAATGAAGAATGCTAATACAGGATACCGATACAAAAAGGCTGTTCGCATTTTCAAGAAGATTCGTTATCTTATGGAAGACTGCGGGTATTCGAGTGCGAAGAACATATCTTCGTTTGGAATAGAATCTCTTCTCTGGAATGTACCGGATACTGTATATACAAAATACTATGCTCTTGGATTCATTGTCGATGAAGTGTTGACCTTCCTACGCAGTAATTCGCAATCCATTTCTTCCTATCAAGAAGCAAATGGAATTAAGAAACTCTGTCCAAAGAGCGGCGATGCAGATAAGTATATAGAATTCATCAGAGATATGAACACATTTTTTGACTATGCATATGGAGAATGATTATGGAAAAACGCAAGCAGGAGCATAATAAACGTTTACTGTATCTTTCTGGAATACTTGCGGTTGTCCGAGTGCTTATTTCGAAACACCTAAATCAAGAGATTAGTCCCTATGACATCATTGGAAATATTGGAGAAGCAGTAAGTGTAACGCTACTTCTCGGGTGGCTTTATCGTAAATACATATGGCGTTTCAAATTCGTCAAGTGGGAATCAATGCCTCGTCTGTATAAAAGATATAGCGGCGTACTGAAATCATCTTATGATGGCATTGAACGGCCAATCAGTCTTGAAATAAAGCAAACATTACTCTCAGTTGAAGTAAGGCTCATTAGTGACGAGAGTAGAAGTGATTCAGTAAATACCACAATTAAAGAAATCAATGGACAGAATACTCTTTTGTACACATATCTAAACGAACCTATGAGTGCGCATAGAGATCATAGCTCAATCCATTACGGAACGGCAAAGCTTTCAATCATCAGCGAGCGAGAACTCAAAGGCACTTACTATACAGATCGGAAGACAACCGGCGACATGCTTCTCTCTGCACTGGAGGAATAAACTTAATGTTTGCAAATACCAGCGAATCCGGCCTTGAATCCCTGATCGTTAAGTGGCTCGTCGAGCACAACGGCTACGAGCAGGGGCACAGCCACGACTACAACGTGGAATACGCTGTGGACACGGTGCGCCTGTTCCGCTTCCTGAAGGACACCCAGCCGGACGCCGTGAAAAAGCTCCAGCTGGAAACCAGCCCGCAGAAGACGGCGCAGTTCCTCGCCCGCGTGCGCGATGAGATCACCAAGCGCGGCATTGTGGATGTGCTGCGCAGGGGTATCAAGGCCTATCCTGCCAGCCTCGTCATGTTCTATATGACGCCCAGCGTGAACAACCCCGCCGCGGCAGCGCTGCATGCGAAGAACATCTTCAGCGTCACGCGCCAGCTCCATTTCTCGCCCGACGCCACGAAGCTGTCGCTGGATCTGTGCATCTTCATCAACGGCCTGCCGGTCATCACCTTTGAGCTGAAGAACCAGCTGACCAAGCAGAACGTGGACGATGCGGTTTATCAGTACCAGCATGACCGCAGCCCCAAGGAGTTGCTGTTCCAATTCACCCGCTGCATGGTTCACTTCGCCGTGGACGATGCGCAGGTCAAATTCTGCACCCGCCTGCAAGGCAAGGAGAGCTGGTTTCTGCCCTTCAACAAGGGATACAAGGACGGCGCAGGCAATCCGCCCAACCCGGACGGCCTGATGACGGACTACCTGTGGAAGCAGATTCTGACCAAGGACATGCTCTCGCGCATCATCGAGAACTACGCCACGCTGGTCGAGGAAAAGGACGAGGAAACCGGCAAAACCCGGTACAAGCAAATCTTCCCGCGCTATCATCAGCTGACGGCGGTGGAAAGCCTGCTGGCAGATGTGAAGAAGAACGGCGTTGGCAAGCGTTATCTCATCCAGCACAGCGCGGGCAGCGGCAAGTCCAATTCCATTGCATGGCTGGCGCATCAGCTGACCGGGCTGGAAGACGCACAGGGCAATCTGCTGGTGGACTCCGTCATCGTGGTCACAGACCGCGTGGTGCTGGACAAGCAAATCCGCGATACCATCCGGCAGTTTGCGCAGACGCGCAATATCGTCGCATGGGCGGAACACTCCGGCGATCTGCGCAAGGCCATCGAGGATGGGCGGCGCATTATCATCACGACCATCGAGAAATTCCCGTATGTCCTCCCCGAAATTGGTGAGGATCACAAGGATCGGCATTTTGCCATCATCATCGACGAGGCCCATTCCAGCCAGAACGGAAAGACCGCAGGCAAGATGAACATGACGCTGTCCGCCATCATGTCCGACCCAGATATGGACAACGAGGACAAGATCAACGCCATGTGCGAGGGCAAAAAGCTGTTGACCAATGCCAGCTACTTCGCCTTCACCGCCACGCCGAAAAACAAGACGCTGGAGACCTTCGGCACGGCGTATGAGGATGCCGGTGTCATCAAGCACCGTCCCTTCCACGTGTATACCATGAAGCAGGCCATTCAGGAGGGCTTCATTCTGGATGTGCTTAAATACTATACGCCCATCGACAGCTTCTATCGTCTGAAGAAGACTATCGAAGAAGACCCGGAATTCGATAAGAAGAAAGCACAGAAAAAGCTCCGTGCCTTTGTGGAAAGACAGTCCTTCACGGTTGCCGAAAAGGCAAACATGATGGTTGATCATTTCCATGAGCAGGTGATTGCCAAAGGCAAGATTGGCGGCGAGGCACGTGCAATGGTTATCACACAGAGCATTGAACGCTGCATCGAGTATTACTATGCGATAAATCAGTGCCTTGCGAACCGGCACAGCCCCTATAAGGCCATCATTGCATTTTCTGGTGAAAAGCAGTTGGAGAAAGATGGCCCGGTCTTGACGTCTGC
>OMCM01001283.1_pt1 | contig 13018 bp, 10 predicted proteins | sample 1645021 | NCBI WGS metagenome assembly OMCM01 (sample SAMEA103958142, study PRJEB25191) | human gut metagenome | biome: human-associated habitat [ENVO:00009003]; feature: intestine environment [ENVO:2100002]; material: feces | place: Germany | collected 2013/2015
AGCACTGATCACGATCAACCGTCCGAAGGCGTTAAACGCGTTCAATTCCCAGATGTTGGACGAGCTCACAGAGGCGCTGGAGATGGCGGAGAAGGATACAGGAGTCCGCTGCGTGATTCTCACGGCAGCAGGGGAGCGGGCATTTACGGCAGGTGGAGATATCAAGGAGGAAGTTCAGCTGAATGAAACAACAGCGGCAGAATTTTCAAGACGCGGGAAAAAGATGATCCGGTCAATTTTAAATCACAGAGTTCCGGTGATCTGCGCGGTCCGCGGCTATGCTCTCGGTGGTGGAATGGAGATGATCCTGGCGGCAGATATCACTGTGGCAGCCACGGACGCGAAGATCGGAATCCCGACGATCAAGCTCGGTGGGATTCCGGGATGGGGCAGTACAGTCCTTCTTCCGAGAACGGTTGGCGCTTCCAGAGCCAAGGAGCTTTTATATACGGGGCGCAGCCTCTCTGCGGAGGAAGCGCTGAAGCTTGGTGTTGTGGAGGATGTCGTTGAGCCGGATGAACTGTTAAAGAGAGCCTTTGAATTAGCGGATACGATCGCGGATATGGCACCGCTTGCAGTGGAAAATATGAAAAAGTCCATCAACACCGCTATGAGCGCCGGACTGGAGGAAAGCCTTGGAACAGAGACAGATATCTTCGCTTCCTGCTTTGGAACGCAGGATCATCTGGAAGCGACGACGGCGTTTCTCGAGAAGAGGGCACATGGGGAGTTTATGAGAAAATAGAGAAAATCATATCAAATTGAGAATGAAGAAACCTCCGGGAATCGCAAAAATGCGGTGACCGGAGGTTTTCTTAATGACTTGCCGCTTATCAGGTGGTGCATATCAGTTGCTGTACACGGGTAGGAATTTTCTGAACTGAAAATTCCGTACAATACAGTGGTGGTAGTGGATTTTGCCGATTTGGAATGCGAAGCATCGGCAAAATCAGTTACTGTTTGCGCAAGGCGCGAACAGTAACTGCATGTCAGGAGGTAAAATAAATTTAACAGAAATTTAGGATTTTCCTCTGTCAGGATGTGGTATGATATTGGCACAGAAAGGCTGATGTGCGTGACCAATGTGTGCGTCAGTAGTCTGATTGATAAGATATAAGAAATATGCTATAATGAAATGCGGCTTACAGAGAGGAGACAGCTATGAGAAAGACGTATTTGTACATGACAGCAGTAGCAATGAGCGCAGCTTTGGCGGCCGGATGCCAGAAGGCAGAACCGGCGGAGACAACTGCGGCAGCAGAGACAGTGGCTGAGTCAACCGGAACAGGGATGGCGGAGAGTGAGTCTTCTGAAACCAGTGGAACAGCGGCGCAGGACGATGAGAGGCTTGCGGATTATCACCTGCTTCAGGGAATCGTGACGGGGACGAATGACGAAAAAGGAACGTTTACGCTCAAAGCAGATGATGGTGGAGAATATGTGATCACGACCGGAAATATCGGTGACGTGGAGACTGAGATCGCGGATGACAGTCTTGTTGTGATCGGATATATCGGTGTCGAGATCCATGACAATATGGATCTGGAGAAAGTCAATATGGTGATCGCGGCACCGGGAGATGATGACTGGACGATCGCATACGCAGAGGGAACGACGACGGCCAATGCGATGAGCACGTTTATGATGGTGACAGCAGATGGAACTGAGATGGGGTTCATGAAGGATGGCTGTCCGATGGATGAGGATGCTCTGGGCGGAGACAGCGGAGCGAAGATTGGCGTTGTATATATGGATTCCGAGGATGTAAGTTTCCCGCTGGAGATCAAGAAATTGCAGTAAAAAATATAAATATGGGAATTTTTCCCGGAAAATAGCTGGCTATAACGGTCTTCAGTTTAGCTGTCCGGGAATAGCAAAGTTTTTGAGAATTATAATATATCAAGAAAGAAAATGGGGTTTAAAAATGGCAGATTTATTTCACCGTGTAAGTATTCGTAAATTTAAAGATGAGGCTGTATCAAATGAAGATATCGGCTATATTCTGGAGGCAGCGATGGCAGCACCGTCCGCGAAGAATCAGCAGCCGTGGGAGTTTTATGTAGTAGAAAACCGTGAAGTTTTAAAACAGCTCGGAGAGTCCAGCCCGTTCTCCGCGCCGGCAGGAAAAGCACCGGTAGCGATCGTGACCGCATACCGTGAGGAGTGCGATCTACCGGAATTTGCACAGATCGATATGAGCATCATGATGGAAAACCTGTGGCTTGCAGCGGATGAGATCGGACTTGGCGGCGTATGGCTCGGCGTAGCTCCGAGAGAGGAACGGATGAAGGATGTAGAGAAGATCGTCGGAATCCCGGCGGGACAGCGTGCCTTCGGCATCTTTGCTCTTGGCTATCCGGATGAGGAGCGGACCCAGCAGGATCGGTTCGATCAGAGCAGGATCCATTATGTGAAATAAGATAGAAGAAGGAAAGAGACAGTGTGGAGAGATCCGTACTGTCTCTTTTGCTCATGTCAGAAAGAAAATGCCGGCGAGATGCTCAGATGATAAGTGGAAATGTAACCCATGCTACACTGTAGCAATTCATATAGAAAATTAAACTGGATTCCGATATCATGAAGGAAAAGAAAGAGACCGGGAGGAATGATCATGAAGAAAATTTTTGATTATGTCGATCAGAATTTTGATCGCATGATGGAGGAAATGAAGGAATTTTGTTCCCACCGCAGTGTAGCAGGGGACAAGACTGGATTGGAAGAGACAAGAAACTGGATCGACAAGAAGTTAAGTGCAGTGGGAATTCCGCACGAATTTCAGAAAGTGGAGAATGGAAATGCCTTAATTTCAGCTTCTGTTTCCGGGGAGGATGGAGATAAACATCCGTCTCTGTTATTCTATAATCACTACGATGTCGTGGAAGAGGGGAAACATGAGCTGTGGTCCAACGAGCCGTTTGGACCGGTGATCCGTGACGGTGTCCTTTATGGGAGAGGTGTGTCGGATAATAAAGGCCCTCTTCTCTCAAGAATTCAGGCGGTGGAAGCGATTCTTGCAGTGGAGGGTAAGCTGCCGATCAATGTAAAATTCCTGTTTGAGGGCGATGAGGAGACGAGCAGCCCGTCTTTATCAAAGTTTTCCAGAGAACAATCAGAAAAGTTTAAAGAATTATCGAAAGCAGACGTCTGCCTGTGGGAAAATGGGCGCCGCGATGAAGAAGGAAGACCATGGGCGAGATTCGGCGTCAGGGGAAGTGTGAGCTTTGAACTGTCGGTAGAAACTGCGAAAAAAGATGTTCATGCCAGAATGGGGACATATGTTCCAAGTGCATCCTGGCGGCTTGTATGGGCGCTTGCAAGTCTGAAAAGTGCGGATGAGAGAATCACGATCGAGGGGTTCTATGATGATGTCCTTCCGGTGACGAAAAAGGACGAAGAGATCTTAAATGCATTCCCATATAATGAAAAGATCCAGTTGGAAAAACTGGGACTGACCTCATTCCTGCGGGGAAGCAGTGGGCTGGAACTGAAAAAGCAGATCTATATGGAGCCATCCATGTCAGTCTGCGGTCTGGAAGCCGGTGAGCTTTACAATGGAGCCAGAGGAATCGTGCCGCACAAAGCATACGCGCGGATCGGATTTTATCTGGTTGCGAACCAGTCTCCGGATAAGGTGGAAGAACAGCTGAGGGAACACCTGAAAAAGCATGGTTTTGGAGATGTAAAAGTCGTACGCAGAGGTGGAAATACTCCGGTCCGTACCAGCGTGGATATTCCGTTAAAGAAATGGCTGGAACATTCCGCGGCGGAAGTTTATGACAAACCGATGGTGATCGAGCCGACAGCGCTTGGCAGTGGCCCGGCAATCTATTTCCACCGTGCATGGCCGGATATGCCGATCGTTGGCGTAGGACCAGGAAATACAAATGCAAACCATCATGCACCGAATGAAAATATGAAGCTGGATGACTACAAGGCATCCATAAAACATATGATCGCGCTGATGTACGAGATGGAGAAACAAGATAGAGAATAAGAAATAAAAGAACAGATCTGGTATTTACACATAATACCAGATCTGTTTTACTTTAGATATCAAAGGTGAGATCACGATCAATCCGTAATATGGATGCTGTTGAGTTCCACCCGTTTATTAATGACACGGAGAAAGTCTTCGCGGGCCAGTTCACTGATCAGGCGGCTCACCGTCACACGGTTTGTTCCTATAATAGAGGCAATCTCCTGATGTGTGTAATAATGGCTCAACGGATACCAGGTGCGGTCTTTGCTGGATGCCGGATCGGACAGGAGAACAAAGAAATTTTTCAAACGTTCTTTCACGCATTCGAGAGTTACACTTTCAAGTTCCCGCTGTAAGAATGCCCGCTTATTGCTCAGACTGCGGATGATGGCATCGCGAAACACCTTTTTTTCAATCAGAATATCATATGCATTGGCATCAATTTTATATAAAACAAGATCAGTCAGCGCAGAGGTATAACGCTCTGCGATCGAAAACATTTTTTTATTTGCAAACAGACTTTCCGTAAGAAACCATCCGGCACTGAGAATGTAGGAAATCTTTTCCTGCCCGGTCAGCCCAAACATGGAGTGGGAGGTTGAGCCACTTGCAATATAAGTGATTTCTGTAAGCTTTTGACCGGGTTTAATATAGTAGGTATTAGCAGGCACCTCAATGCGGTACCCATATGTTTTTACGAGCTCGGAAAGCTCGTCGTTGATATATGGTTCGAAATTTACGCAGTATTCTCGTTCCAAAGCCAAACACCTCCTTAAAATGCGGGGAATGCCGGGACTCCAGCTTAAAAATATGAAAGTGAAATACATCATACAGTTATGAAAAAGTTTATCATTATGCCTAAAAATTGTCAAGAAGTATAGCTTTATAGAGTAAAACAAGAAAAAATGTAACATTTATTACAATGTGACATTGTTTATAGCGAAATAGTAAGAAATTTTGCTATAGTTAAGCCACAAAAGAAAACCTGATCAGGCCCCTCGAGAAGTCAAGAAGAAAAGGAGTTGTATGTATGAGTCAGAAGAAAAAATTTCAAATTCCTCACGTATTTGTTATTCTGGTAATCATTGTCATTTTTGCAACAGCTATGACATATATCATCCCGGCAGGAGAATTTGCCAGAGTGAAGAATGAGGCAACAGGAAAAATGATCGTTGACGCGACCTCTTTCACATGGGTTGAACAATGTCCGGTAAGTTTCTTTAAAATTCCGAACTACATAGTGAAAGCATTGGCGGGCTCAAGTCTGATCTGGATGACGATCTTCAGCGCGGCTTCCATCGAAGTAATTCTTGCGACAGGCGCGTTCGACGCAGCAATCAATATTATGATCCACAAGTATAAAAGCAGTGAGAAGCTGCTGCTGATCGGAACAATCATCGTATTTGGTATTTACGGTATGCGCCAAAACCCGGTCAGTATGATTGGATTTATTCCGGTACTTGTCCTGTTCTGTCGTATGTGTGGATATGATGCGCTGGTTGCGGTGGCTATTGTTGTTCTTGCGGCAGGTGGCAGCCAGAGTATTGGACCGGTAGCTCCGGCAACAACAGCGATCGCGCAGGGATTCGCAGATCTCCCGATTTTCTCCGGAATCGGCTATCGTTTAGTGCTCTGCGCAGTGTTCCTTGCGCTGAATGCATACTTTATCGTTACGTATGCGATGAAGGTAAAGAAAGATCCGAAAAACAGTCTTGTATATGACTTAGAAGAAAATGCAAGAAAACAAGGACTGGATACAAGCGTAGATAAAAAAGCAACGATCACAGTACGTCAGATCCTTGTACTGATCGTATTTTTTGCAAGTGTCCTTGTTCAGGTCTACGGCGGCATCAAACTTGGCTGGGGCAATACGGAGACAGCAGTTGCGTTTGTATGGCTTGCAGTTGCCGGTGGAATTGTCGGCGGTATGATGCCAAGTGAGATTGCAAGACACTTTAGCAAGGGCGCAGCAAAGATGATGACAGCAGCCATCATGATTGGTATTGCGACAGCGATTTCCAAAGTACTTTCTGATGGAAAGATCATCGATACAATTGTACGCGCGATCGCAAATGTTCTGATGGCATGCCCGGCATTTATCCAGGGACCGATGATGTTTATCGCGAATGTTCTGATCAACGTATTTATTCCGTCCGGTTCCGGACAGGCTGCTGCCGTTATGCCGCTTATGGTTCCGGTTGCAGACCTGATCGGAATGACAAGACAGACCGTTGTTCTTGCGTTCAACTTTGGTGACGGACTTGGAAACTATATCATTCCAATGTCCTCAGCGCTGATGGCAAACCTTATGGCAGCAGGTGTATCCTATGGCACATGGATGAAATTCATGAAGAAAGTATTTGCAAGCTGGGTCGTTCTTGCATGCATTGCAATGATCGTAGCACAGATGATCCATTATGGACCGTTCTAATAGGCATCGGAGGTTAAGATGAGACAATTAAGGGAAAGTCTTCTTGAAGAATTAAACAGTAAAAATATGCTGGAGACGATTGGAACATTCAATCATCTATTCCGTTATAGCGGAACAGCAGAGGGAGAGGCAGCGGTTTCTTATCTGGAAGAAAAGCTTTCGGAGTATGGAATTCCGTTTGAGCATTGTGAGTATGATGGCTTTTTCAGCCTCCCAGTGCGGGCATTCGCGAAAGTTGACGGAGTGGAATATCCGTTAGTCGGAGATGTTTACAGTGCAGAAGCAGACAGCCTTCAGGGAACGTTGTATTATGACTCTCTCAGCGAGGAAAAAGGACTCACAAAGAATCAGGAAAAAGATCGTTTTGAGTCATTTCGCGACAAAATCGTTCTGACGTGGGAATCCAAGGGCGTTTTTGTGAGAAGGGCAATGGAGGCAGGAGCCAAAGCAGTACTGCATATCTGTGCAACAAAAGGTGACTATATTCATCACAGCAATATTGGGATGATATGGGGAACACCGGATTTTGATGAGGCTGCGTATATGAAATTCCTTCCGTCAGCGGGAATCAGACGTGCGGACGGAGAAGCGCTGATCGAAAAGATGGCAGCAGGAGAAATGGATGCTGAAGTCACGATTGAAATGGAGACAAAGATCCGCAGAAGTTCCATGGTGGCTGTTGATATCAAGGGAAAGAGTGACAGTTTTGTGCTTGTTTCCGGTCACTACGACTCCTGGTACGAGGGAATTACAGATAACGCGGTCAGCGATGCGATCCTTTTAGAGTATGCGAGAGTGCTTTATGCACATCGGTCGGAATTAAAGCGTGGAGTACGGATCGCATGGTGGTCCGGTCATTCAGATGGAAGATTCTCCGGATCCACATGGTATTGTGACAGCCATTACGCAGATCTCAGAAAGAACTGTGTGGCGCATGTGAATCTGGATCTGACCGGGTGCAAAAACTCAGAGCAGATCGTAGCACGGACAGCAGGTTCTGAGGGGATTTCCTATACAGCAGACCTAATCGAAAAGTACACGGGAAAGAGACCCGATGTGTATATTCCGATGATCCGTGGAGCAGATCAGTCTTTCTGGGGGGCCTATGTGCCGATCACGATCATGTTAAAATATGAACCGCTTCCGGAAAAACGCCTGTCAGACTGCCCAAGCGGCGGACCATGGTGGCATACCCCGAAAGATACGATCGATAAACTCGACGAGAAGATCATGATGCGTGATGCGAAGATCAACATGGAAATGCTGGATGATATTCAGAGCGCAAAGATGATTCCTGTAAATATTCCAGTCTTTTTAGAAGATTTGGATGGCAGATTAAAGAAGACATTGTCCGGATTGGCACCGGAGTTTGACACGACGGAGATCTGCGCTGAATGGAACAGAACGAAAGAGGCGTTGGAAAAGGCGGCCGAGCGCGCGGAAAGTATGGAGGACAGTGATCTCTTTCTGAAGGAGACAGTGGGAAAGCTGCTCCATATCGTTTACTGCAGAAAAGCACCGTATCTGCATGATTATGGTGATGGATTTGGGATCTTTGGAGCGATTGGACGCTGCAAGGGAATCACAAAGGATAATACGCCGTTAGATGTTTATGTAATGGCGGGAAGCGAGTATCTGCGAATGAAGAACCGGCTTTGCATGGGACTTAGGGAGATTCAGGAACAGGCAGAGCGGATCTGACAGCAGGTATGATAAAAAGACACGGAATAACAACGGAAATAGCAGGGAAACCTGCTTTTTCCCGTATAAGGAGACAGAATTAGAGGAAGGAGATTTGACCTATGGGAAAAGTTGTATCAGCAGAGGTGTTTTTGCTGCACAGAAAAACAATCGTATTGGCAACGGCTTATGGACGTCCGGCACAGATAAGAGGTCACGTGATCGTAAAGCTTACAGACGAGAATGGGCTCTGTGGCTGGGGCGAGGCGACTCCACTCCCGAAATTTACCGGCGAAACGCCGGAATTTGTACAGTATGTACTTGAGAAGGAACTTATATCGGAAATCATAGGAGTAGATGCGGCAGATCTGTGGGAAGCCAGAAATCGATGGAATCATAAGCTCCCGGAGCATGCAGCGGCCAAGATGGCGTTGGAGGCTGCTTTTTATGATCTTGCAGCGAAAGAGCGGAAGATTCCTCTTTACCAGATGTTCGGTGGGAAGCTGCGGGAGAAGGTTATGATCAACCGCCATCTTGGAATCATGGGAATTGATGAGGCGGTGGAAAAGGCGGTCCAGTATCGGGAACAAGGGTACCATAGCATAAAAATGAAGATTGGTACGGATGTTGAAGAAGATATCCGCCGGGTCTGCGCAGTCAGGGATGCTGTTGGATATGAAATGAAACTTCGCGTGGATGCCAATGCGGGATATAGCTATTCGGATGCATATAAGTTTATTCGAAAGACCTGTGATCTGGATTTGGAAATGTATGAACAGTTGCTTGATAAACATGATTTTAATGGGATAAAGCAGCTGAAACGGGATACCGGTGTTGTGATCGGAGTCGACGAAGCGATCAATACGGTCCAGGAGGCAGTCCGGTATGCATATGAGCGGGCGGCTGATGTGTTTGTTCTGAAGCTTGTCAAAACCGGAGGAATCCAAAATGCTGTTACGATTTCAGAAATTGCGGCATCCGCAGGAATTCGCTGTGTAGTGACCAGTACATACGATACACAGATCAATGGAGCTGTCTGCCTTCATCTTGCATCGTCCCTTCCGGTATCTACGATGTCCAATGATATCACCTGCTATGCGACCCAGCCGGATATGGCAGATACATGTCATGTGCTGAAGGATGGCTATTTGACGGTTGGAGATGAAGCCGGAATCGGGGTGCGAAGCCTGAAAGAGATGAAGATCGTCTGAGGTTGATTTTTTGACAAATCCCCCAAGTTGTCAATTGAGTGCCAGAAAGACAGTCCTGTCCGGTCGTCGCAGATATTTTCGGATGCCTGCATTCTGGTAGAAGGCGGAATTGAGGGAGCCTTGAAAAAATTAAAAAAATGATCCTGAAACAAAACAGGATCGGACGCGAAGGGCGTGTGAAGAATAAAGCTTCATTTTTCACACGCCCTTTTTGTGTAACAGAAAGTTTCGAGGAATTCCCTGCTACACAAAAGGCATTAACGTGCCGATGATGCGCATTTGCGGGCAGACGGATGCAAATTACAGATTTTTTCTGAAAAATTCTTCTGCGTTCCGGAACATGATGCCCTCTGCCAGCTCCTTTGACATTCCCTTTTCCAGGAAATATTCGTAGAGATCAGCAGCCTTTGCCGGAGTGTTCAGGTATGTAGGAAGTGCCGCACCGTCGAAGTCGGAGCCGAGGGCGATGTTTTCATAGGCACCGAGGCTGAAAAAGTACTCGATGTGGCGGTAGAGGTCGTCGGGAGAATCGCCGATGCCTCCATCGGTAATGAAACTCTTGCAGTAGTTGAGGCCGATGAGGCAGTTCCGGCGGACCATCTCGCGGATCATATCATCCGTCAGATTCCGCTTGTGGGAACAGATGGCGCGCGCGTTGGAGTGGGTCGCAACGAACGGGCGGCGGGCGGTCTCAAAGAGGTCGGCGTAGCCGGTGTCGTTTAAATGGGAGACATCAACGAGGATCCCGCGGTCTTCCATTTCACGGACTGCCTGCCGTCCGAAATCTGTCATTCCGTGAGTGGTGGTGTGTCCGGAACCGAGCTCATTTTCGCCGTTCCAAGTGAGCGTCATGCAGCGGACTCCGTCATCTGCCAGTTTTTTTACGCGGGTGATATCACCGGCGAGAGCTGCTCCGCCCTCGATGGTCAGAAAAGCGGCCGTCTTTCCTGCCTCCCATGCAGCATGCATATCGGAAACGGAACGGCAGGGGGAGATGCGGTCATGAAATTTTTCCATCTGGCGGTTAAAATTGTCACGGTTTGTTTCGTAGTAATCGATGGCGGCCTGTCCGCGGTGCTGATCCGGGATGAAGATGGCATAAAACTGTGCCCAGTGAACATCGGACGGAAGTGAGGACAGGGAGAGGACACGACCCGGATCATCAAGCGTGTCCGGGGTCAGCCCCTTATGGATACAGTCTGTGAGTGTGTCACAGTGCAGATCGATCAGAGCATAGGGATTCATAGGAAATTCCTCCTGAAAATATATTTTGAATTTATTGTAACGGAATCGTTCAGACGTTTCCGTCAATTCTGTCTCCGGATCTCGCCTTTTAAGATCATCGGGTAGCGGATCAGGGCATCGGAATCAAGCGCTTCTTTTTTCATATCCACCGCGGTGATCTGGTGGTTTTCGTAGGTCGTATAGTAGTAGGTTCCGGTCTCGGCACTGCAGCAGGAGGTGTAGATCGTGATCTCATATTTTCCTTCTGCAACCTCACAGCAGCCGCGCTGCTGGTCCACAGAGCCTAAGATATGGAAGAACTGGCTGACGCTTTCTTCTTCGCTGTCACCGGAGATCGAGTTTGCGCGGGTGAATGCCACGCGGGCAAAGCGGGATTGGGAAGAGAGATCCCCCGGAAGACCGAGAGCGCCCATGCCGCGGCTGTAGGTGGCAAGCGGAAGCTCCGGAGAAAAATGATTTTCCGGCTGGCGCGGGGAAAGTCCGAGATAGTTATTTAAATGGAACATCTGCAGATCGAAGGGCGGATTGTTTGTGAGAACACCGGCAGGATCATCATGGACATGGAGTCCATCAGTCATGGATTCCACGACGATCGCCTCGTTTTTATCCGCAATGATCCAGTGGAGGCTTGCGGCAGGCATCTGCGGACTAAAAGGTGTTCCGACAAGATTCATGCGGGCAAGCGCTTCGCGGACCTCCGGAATAGTTGCGCACCGGCTTAAGATCCAGGGGATAAATTCAAACTGAGCAACATTCTGCATTCCATCCACCGGCTCTGCATAGGCGGCGTTTCCGACAAAGTTAAGTCCTGCCATGCCGAGTCCCTTTTCGTTCATGGCATCATAATACAGAGGATAATTGTCTGCAACGTGCGCCATGCCGATGATGGCATAGTGGGATGTAAGTGTACCCATATGGCGGAACGGGATCGGGTAATTGCGGGGAGTGATCGTGATCTCCTCGCCGTAGGAAAACTCGTAGTCTAAGGTCCTTCCAAAATAAAAGCCTTTTGTCTTGTAAGTTGCTGCTGTACACATAAGACAGGAACCTCCTTAAAAATAGTAAATTCGCAGCGCGTTTATCTCATTCGGAGACCTGACTCCCACTGAGACAAATTTGCTGTTACTCACCACATGAAAGAGGCGGGAATCTTCTCGCCTGAGATAAATACGGATATAGTTTCTTCTGCATAAAAAAGATTATACCGCATTTTTTTGAAAAATTCATTAAAAAAGAGCTTTACAAAAATACTTTAGTATGGTAACATGATAGCACGATGAAAACAGAGAGGTAAAACCGGACAGAAAAATGCGGCCGGTTTTCGGATATGACAAAAAGCTGGTCCGGGCAGCCGGATCACGGACAGATAAGAGGAGGAAATAATGATGAAAAAGAGATTATTAAGCGCAGTTATGGCATCTGCAATGGTACTTTCCCTCGCAGCATGCGGCGGAGCAAAGACAGAGACGACAGCAGCAGAGACAACTGCCGAGAAAAAAGAGGAGACAACAACAGCAGGTACGACAGCTGCGGAGACGGCAGAAGCAGCAGGAGGCACACTGATCGTCGGCTTCGATCAGGATTTCCCGCCAATGGGATTTGTTGGCGACAACGGCGAATACACAGGCTTTGACCTTGATCTCGCGAAAGAAGTCGCAAGCCGTCTCGGTCTCGAATACAAGGCACAGCCGGTCGCCTGGGACTCCAAGGATATGGAGCTTGAATCCGGCAACATCGACTGTATCTGGAACGGATTTACGATCACAGGCCGCGAGGATGATTATACCTGGACTACACCGTATATGGCAAACAAGCAGGTATTCGTTGTAGCGAACGATTCCGATATCAAGAGTCAGGCTGACCTTGCGGGAAAAGTCGTGGAAGTACAGGCCGATTCCTCCGCGGAGGCTGCGTTGAAGGAGAATCAGGATCTCGCAAATACATTCGGCCAGCTTTTAACGACACCGGATTATAATACCGCATTTATGGATCTCGAACAGGGTGCGGTTGACGCAGTCGCAATGGACGTTATCGTTGCAGGATACCAGATCAAGCAGAGAAACGCGGACTTTAAGATCCTTGACGATTCCCTCTCTGAGGAAGAATATGGCATTGGCTTTAAGAAGGGCAACACAGAGTTAAGAGATAAAGTACAGAGAGCGTTAGAGGAGATGGCTGCCGACGGCACATTAGCGAAGATCTCTGATGAATGGTTCGGCGAGGACGTTACGACGATCGGAAAGTAAGCGCGTGTCGGAGCTGTAGAAATCTTGCGGGATACGGAAATGCTGTTTGACAGACATTCCCATATCGGCTAAAATAGTAAAAGAATTTTGATTACGGGAACCGGAAAACAGTTCCCGTAATTTGTGTTATTTATCTCAGTCGAGAAGACTCCCACCTCTTTAGATGGTGAATAATAGCAAATTTGTCTCAGTGGGAGTCAGGTCTCTGACTGAGATAAACGCTCCG
>OMCM01001285.1_pt1 | contig 12974 bp, 10 predicted proteins | sample 1645021 | NCBI WGS metagenome assembly OMCM01 (sample SAMEA103958142, study PRJEB25191) | human gut metagenome | biome: human-associated habitat [ENVO:00009003]; feature: intestine environment [ENVO:2100002]; material: feces | place: Germany | collected 2013/2015
TGTTATTTCGAAATTGAACGAGTCTCTCGGCCAAGAAATAGCAAAGGCAGGAACTGGTATTTATGTTCGAGCCGATAATACCAATAGTGCATTGAGAGCCTTGACCTCAGAAGTAAAGAAAATGAAAAAAGCCGATATTGAGAGTAAAGTCTATTCGCAATATGATGAACAATTTCAGGGGCTGGCGTGGATAGCATTGTTGTTATTAATAGTAGATGTGTTTATTGTAGACAGAAAGAACAGTTGGTTAAAAAAGATAACCTTCTTTTCATAAATATGTTGAGATATGAAATCTATCAGATATATAATGTATTTTGTGTTGATGAGCATGACAATGAGTTTGCTCGCACAAGAGAATGCACAGGCTGTTGCGCAAGGTGAAAATAAAATAGATGAAAAAGTAGAACGCAATACGATTAGAAAAGGGAACGGATTATTTAACGATAAAAAATATACCGAAGCTGAGATCGAATACCGTAAAGCTCTGGAAGCTAACCCTTCGTCGGAAATTGCAACATACAATTTAGGTGCGGCGCTTTACAAACAGCAGAAATGGAATGATTCTCGTAACGAATATAGAAAAATCGTACAAGCATCGTCCGATTCTTTACGAGCAGCACACGCTTGGCATAATCTTGGAAACATATCGTTCCAAGAAAAAAATTATGCTCAAAGTATAGAAGAATATAAAAATGCTCTCCGACGAAATCCGAAGGACGACGAGACACGTTACAACCTCAGACTGGCACAATTGCTGTTAAAGAAACAACAACAAGAGCAACAAAATCAAGATAAAAACGACGACAAAGACCAGCAAGATAAGAACAAAGATCAACAAAAAGACCAAAAGCAAGATCAACAAGAGCAAAACAACAATCAAAATAACCAAGATAAAAATAAAGATCAACAAGAACAAAATAAACCACAGCAGCAACAACCGCAACAATCTCAAATGTCGAAAGAGAATGCACAACAAATTCTCGATGCGATTCAACAGGACGAACGAGATACACAAGAAAAAGTCCAAAAAGCGCTGATGCAGCAACAAAAACGTAAAAAGACCGATAAAGAATGGTAGAATCATATAACATAGTTATATAAATAGTTATGAGAAGATATTTAATAATGTTTGGGGCTTTGGTCTGTATGGCAACTCTGTGGGCCGATAATGTGCGGTTTGCAGTAGATGGACCCAGACAAGTGATACAAGGGCAACAATTCCAATTGGAATATACTTTGTATAATGCATCAGGTAAAGATTTGAGGTTACCTGAATTTTCTGGCTGTAAAGTATTATATCAAGGAACGAGCTCAGGCACGAGTGTATCTGTTGTAAACGGTAATGTCGATAGACAAACAACAGAAACACATGTAATTACTTTGAGAGCGGAAAAAGAAGGTAGCTACACTTTTGCACCGGCTACAATCTCGGCCGATGGGCGTACTTTTTCTACCAATACATGGAAATTAACGATACTTCCTCCCGATAAAACATCGTCCTCGGCAGGCGGTGCTTCGAGACAGTCGATGGGAGAAGAAGCTGGAAATACGGAATTGTTTATTCGAACCGTACTTTCGAAGACAAAAGTATATGAACAAGAAGCATTGCTGGCAACGATAAAATTATACACTCGGGCATCGGGTGTACAAGCAGAGAATTATAGCTTCCCTTCATTCGAAGGATTTGTGGTACAGGATATAGACTTACCTCAAAACACGTCGTTCGAATTGGAAAATTACAATGGGGTGAACTATAAAATGGCGATTTTGAAACAATGCCTTTTGTTCCCTCAACGTACCGGGAAAATAACTATTAATCCGGGGAAATTCGACTTTCAAGTAGAAACATATCAACTCGTTAATGGACCGTTTGGCCCAATGAGAGTTCCACAAGGAGTAAGTCGATCTGTTAGTTCGAATGCTGCTTCTGTCGAAGTAATGCCTCTACCGGCGGGTAAACCGGTCTCATTTATGGGAGGAGTAGGTAATTTTACATTGAGTAGCTCGATTAGTTCTACACATGTGAAAGCAAATGAAGCAATAACTTTAAAATTGATATTCAAGGGTTCGGGAAATTTGAAATATATGAAAAATCCCGATTTGAAATTACCCAACGATTTCGATACTTACGACCCCAAAGTAGATGTTTCGGTAAAAGCTACGACAGGAGGAGTTAGTGGTACTCGGACAGTAGAATATACTACGATTCCTCGTTTTGCGGGTAAATTCAAAATACCGGCAGTAGAGTTCTCCTATTTCGATACAAAATCCAAACAATATAAAACTTTACATACAGAAGAGTATGAGATTACAGTCGAAAAGGGTGCTTCTGGCGAGGGAGGAAAAACCGTTTCTAATTTTTCCAACAAAGAAGATTTAAAATTACTGAACCGAGACATTCACTACATTAAATTAAACAAGATGAACTTGGTGCAGACTCCTTCGATATATGTAGATAATTGGAAATATTGGTTATGGTATATTTTACCGACATTGGCTTTTTGTATTTTTGTACTTATAAATCGCAAACAAGCAAAAGCGAATGCCAATGTCGCTCTGATGAAAAACAAAAAGGCCAATAAGGTCGCGTTGAAGCGATTGAAAGTTGCAGGGAAATATCTGAAAAATCATGACAAAGAACATTTTTACGACGAAGTACTCAAAGCCATATGGGGATATTTGAGCGATAAACTCAGCCTGCCGCTTTCTGAACTTACTAAGGACAATGTTGCAACCGAGCTGGAAAAATATGGGGCAGGAGAAGATCTAATATCTACGTTTAATGATATCCTGAGTCGATGTGAGTTCGCTCAATATGCACCGGCACAATCAAATGAAACTATGGAGGAGTTATATTCACAAACTCTCGATGCTATAAGCAGAATGGAAAATACAGTAAAAAAGTAAAATAGGGAAAAATGAAAAAGATATATATTTATTTACTTTTTGTAGTTATAGGAATATCGCCTATATATAGCCAGACAACTTTGACACAAGCCAATGAAGCTTATGGGCAGGAAGATTACATTAAGGCAATAGAATTATATGAGCAGACATTAAGAGAACAAGGCGTATCGTCCGATTTATATTATAATTTAGGCAATGCTTACTATAAACACAATGAGTTTGCGAAAGCAATACTAAATTACGAACGAGCTCTATTACTGAATCCCGGTAATGAAGATGCCCGTTTTAACTTAGAGATGGCCAATACCCACATCGTTGATAAAATCGATCCGGTAGGTAAGTTCTTTCTTTCCGTATGGATAGATTCATTACGCAATTTTTTGTCATCGAATACATGGGCTGTCATAGGAATAGTTTCATTTCTATTGTTTATCGGAGGTTTGTATTTATATCTGTTCTCCAAATCTGTCAAAGCAAAGAAATTCGGTTTTTTTGGAGGAATTATACTTTTCTTGATTGCTGTTCTTGCCAATTGGTTTGCATGGGGATTGAATAGTAAGTTAAAAGCCCGCAGTGAAGCCATCGTATTTGCTGCGACTGTTCCGGTAAAAAGTTCTCCGGCAGAAAGTGGAACAGACCTCTTTATTTTACATGAAGGGACTAAGGTCTCTATATTAAGTAAATTGGGAGACTGGTCCGAGGTCAAGATAAGTGACGGAAATCGCGGGTGGTTACCCTCTTCGTCAATAGAAATTATCTAATTCTATGTCGATACTTCAACAATTAATAGAATGGGATAAAGAATTATTACTATTTTTAAATAGTATACATACCCCGTTTGGAGATAAATTCATGTGGGTATATACAGGAAAATACACATGGATACCTTTGATATTATCTCTTCTATTTGTCCTATTCAGAAAAAATTGGAAAGAAGCTCTATTGGTCTGTGTAGCTCTTGCAATAACCATTACATGCTGCGACCAGTTCGCCTCTACTTTGTGTAAACCTTACTTCGCCAGATTGAGACCAGCCCGTGATCCTGAATTATCCGAATTTGTGCAAATAGTAAATGGTTATAGAGGCGGACGTTATGGATTCATATCCAGCCATGCTGCGAATAGTTTCGGAGCAGTGGTTCTGTTATCCATGATTTTTCGGAATAAATTTTTTGCATTCACATCGCTCCTTTGGGCTATCGTAAATTGCTATTCACGCATATATTTAGGCGTTCATTATCCGGGTGATATCTTAGCGGGGATAATTTCGGGAACAATTATTGCTGTCATAATTTGTATTGTATTAAATGGATTCCGAAGTTTTTTGTTAAATAAAAAATTCTTGAACAATAGGGAATCGCCATACATAAAAGATCCCGATATACGAATAACGACGGGAGTAATCTATTTAAGTGTACTCTGCATAGCTGTTTATGCCTTGATTGCAACATATTCTTGATGCTTCATAAAATTTTACTCACAAAATTTGGATATAAAGAAAATAGAGCATAAATTTATTGCGTATTCAATTGAGTACAATTAACCAAATAATTAACCATAAAAACATTACCCTTATGACTAAGACAATCACATTTAACGAACTTCGTCGCATCAAAGACAGTTTGCCAGATGGTTCAATGCATAGAATAGCAGATGAGTTGAATGTTACCACACAGACCGTACGTAACTATTTCGGAGGCAGTAATTATTCATTTGGGAAAAATTGCGGCCTTCACATAGAACCGGGGCCCGACGGGGGAATCGTAGTCCTTGATAATACGCAAATATACGATATGGCAATTCGTATTCTTGAAGAAGAAAATAAAAAATAAAAGGGATAAATTGACAATGAAAAAAGACAGGTTGATAACGTTGGCGATTCATACTTATCCAAAGGCTCTTATTTTAAAGGGCGTTTTGGAAAGTCAAGGAATAGCTGTCGTAATTCAGAATGTCAATTTATTAAAACCAGTTATATCTCCGGGGGTGCGAGTGCGAATTCATGAGAAAGATTTGCCTCACGCCCTCGAGATTTTAGAAACTGATCCGGTGTTTGGAAAATCAAAAATTTCTGACAAACCACAGAAAAATAGGATTCTTATACCTATCGATTTTTCTGATTATTCTTTACAGGCATGTCGATTAGGTTTTGATTTTGCGGCTACCCATCAAGCAGAAGTCGTATTACTACATACTTTTTTATCTCCTTTTTCCACAGGGTCACTCTCCTTGACAGAGACAATCTCCTATGAGTTAAAAGAGAGTGAAGAACATAAACTATTATTCGCAAAGGCCAATCGGGAGATGGCAAACTTTTGCGAAAAATTGCAGCGATTGATGACAGATGGAGATTTTCCTTCTGCACCATTCATTTATAGGGTGTGTGAAGGTGTCCCTGAAGATACGATAATCTTAATGGCTAAGGAATTGAATCCATCGCTCATAGTTATGGGTTCGAGGGGAAAAACTCGTAAAGAGATCGATCTAATAGGGAGTGTCACGGCAGAAGTAGTAGATTCCGGTAATTTCCCGGTGTTCGCTGTCCCAGAAGGATTTACTCATACTTGTATGAACGAAATAAAAAACATTGCTTTTTTTACTAATTTCGATCAACAGGATTTAATCTCTCTGGACACGTTCATGCGTTTATTCGAAAACTATTCGTTTGGTATAATGTTTTTACACTTAACGGAAAAAAGCGATGCATGGACAGAAATTAAATTAGCAGGTATTCGAGACTACTGTCAATCTCATTATCCGGGAAGAGAAATAGACTATAAGATTATCGGTGAGGAAAATTTTTTAGATAACGTAGAAAAACTTTTTCATGAATCGGCCATAGATGTTATGGTTGTTCCCAATCGTAAACGAAATATATTTGCACGTCTTTTCAATCCGAGTATAGCTCACAAAATGTTATTTCACACCGACACTCCATTAATAGCCATTCCTTCTTGAATAAATTTTCGACAATGACACCTGTTCTTTCTAAGAAGAAAGAGGAGGAATCTTTGTCAGTAATTATTTCGACGCCACAATTCTCAGGTGACGTTTTGTCAGATTTTAAGCAAATAAATCTTTTGGCATAGATTTGGATATATATATAATGTTCTCACGAAAGCGAGAATATTATATATAAAACGAAACATTAACTAAAATAAAAAACGATGAAGATTAAACCATTAGCAGACAGAGTATTGGTACTTCCAGCTCCCGCAGAAGAAAAAACAATCGGTGGTATTATTATCCCCGATTCGGCAAAGGAAAAACCCCTTAAAGGTAAAGTGATCGCCATTGGTAATGGTACGAAGGACGAAGAAATGGTGGTAAAACCCGACGATACTGTTTTATATGGCAAATATGCAGGTACCGAAATCGAGTTAGATGGTGAGAAATATCTGATCATGAAACAATCCGATATTTTAGCTATTCTTTAATGTGTTTAATGTTTAACTTTATTAGGTAAAGAACTATGGCAAAAGAAATTAAATTCAATATTCAAGCTCGTGAAGAATTGAAAAAAGGAGTCGATGAATTGGCAGATGCCGTTAAAGTCACTCTCGGTCCTAAGGGTCGTAATGTAATTATTGAGAAAAAGTTTGGTGCTCCTCATATTACAAAAGATGGTGTGACAGTTGCCAAAGAAATAGAATTGGAAGACCCATTTCAAAACATGGGTGCTCAATTGGTAAAAGAAGTTGCCTCTAAAACAGGCGATGATGCCGGTGACGGAACAACGACAGCAACAGTATTGGCACAAGCCATCGTAAACGTAGGCCTTAAAAACGTAGCTGCCGGAGCCAACCCCATGGATTTGAAACGAGGCATTGACAAAGCCGTAGCCAAAGTGGTAGAAGGCATCAAGGCTCAGGCTCAGGAAGTGGGCGACGATTTTGAGAAAATCGAATCGGTTGCTCGTATCTCGGCCAATAACGATAGCGAGATTGGTCAGCTCATTGCCGAGGCTATGAAGAAAGTGAAGAAAGAAGGTGTTATCACGGTAGAAGAGGCCAAAGGTACCGATACGACTGTCGATATTGTAGAAGGTATGCAGTTCGACCGAGGATATATTTCTCCTTACTTCGTTACGAATACCGAGAAAATGGAGTGCGAAATGGATACTCCGTATATTTTGATCTACGACAAAAAGATTTCTGCCTTGAAAGATATGCTTCCCGTTCTTGAAGCTACGGCACAAACAGGTCGTCCTTTACTGATTATAGCAGAAGATGTCGATAGTGAGGCTTTGGCAACTTTGGTTGTAAACCGTTTGCGCGGGTCTCTCAAAATCTGTGCTGTAAAAGCTCCCGGATTCGGGGATCGTCGTAAAGAAATGCTCGAAGACATAGCTGTTTTGACAGGTGGTGTAGTTATTTCTGAAGAAAAAGGATTGAAATTGGAATCGACGACAATCGAAATGTTAGGTCGTGCTGAAAAGATTACGGTAAACAAAGAGAATACCACGATTGTCAACGGTATGGGAAGCAAAGATTCCATCGCTGCACGCGTTGCCCAAATCAAAGCCCAAATAGAAACGACAACCTCCGATTATGATCGTGAGAAACTGCAAGAACGTTTGGCTAAATTAGCCGGTGGAGTCGCAGTTCTCTATATTGGAGCCGCTTCCGAAGTCGAAATGAAAGAGAAAAAAGACCGTGTAGACGATGCATTAAGCGCTACAAGAGCAGCTATTGCCGAAGGCATCGTTCCGGGTGGAGGTGTTGCATACATTCGTTGTATCCCCGCATTAGATGGTTTAAAGGGAGCAAATGAAGATGAAACGACAGGTATTGAAATTGTAAAAAGAGCCATAGAAGAACCTCTTCGCCAAATTACCGCTAACGCCGGAGTGGAAGGTGCTGTTGTTGTTCAAAAGGTTAAAGACGGAGAAGGAGACTTTGGATACAACGCCCGTACAGATACCTATGAAAATTTCTTTGCAGCAGGCGTTATTGACCCGGCTAAGGTAACTCGTGTAGCTCTGGAAAATGCAGCCTCTATCGCAGGCATGTTCTTGACAACAGAATGTGTGATTGCCGATAAGAAAGAGGAAAATCCTGCACCCGCTATGCCGGCTCCCGGAATGGGCGGCATGGGTGGAATGATGTAATTCCTCGATTTTCTGACAAATAATAAGAAAGGGAATATCTGAAAAGATACTCCCTTTCTTATTATTTATAAAGCATATTCGATATTTATTGTATTTTTGTGATGTGAAAGTCATATATATCGTTTTAGGAAGTATCTCTCTGTGTTTAGGAGTTATGGGGATTTTTCTACCTTTATTACCTACAACACCATTTCTTTTGTTATCTAGTATTTTATGGTTCCGTGGTTCCCCGAGACTATATAAGTGGCTATTGAATCATAAACGGTTGGGGCCATACATTCGAAATTTCATGGAAAACAAAGCTATTCCTCTACGAGTAAAGGTTATCTCTGTTTCATTAGTTTGGCTGACTTTGCTGTATTGTTCATTTTTCATGGCTGGAAATATATGGTTAGCAACTCTTTTTATAGTTTTAGCGATAGGCATAACTTGGCATATTCTTTCATATAAAACATTGAGTAAATAAAAAAGAGGGTATCTACGGACACCCTCTTTTTATCGATCATCAATCTTTTATTGCTATTTATATTCGTCCCAACTTTTGATTTGTATATCATCGATACTCAAACTGCAAAATGCCTGAATAAATGCCGATGCCAATCGGGCATTTGTAATAAGCGGGATATTAAAGTCAATGGCGGCTCGGCGTATCTTATATCCGTTATCCAACTCTTTTTGAGTTAGATTCTTGGGAATATTGACTACCAAATCGATTTGTTTATTGTGCAACATTTCTAATGCCTGGGGCTCACGGTCACTTTCACTGGGCCAGTATACTTTCACCGCAGGAATACCGTTATCGGTAAGGAATTGATGAGTCCCTCCTGTTGCAAATAAATTATATCCCTTTTGATGCAATAATTGCGCAGCTTCAAGCATATCGGCTTTCTGCTTTGTTGTTCCCGTTGAGAGTAAAATATTCTTTTGGGGTATTTGATATCCGACCGAAAGCATAGCCTTTAATACTGCTTCACTCGTATCGAGCCCTATACAACCGACTTCGCCGGTCGATGCCATATCCACACCTAATACGGGGTCGGCCTTCTGCAACCGGGAGAACGAGAATTGAGATGCTTTAATCCCGACATAGTCCAAATCAAATTCATTTTTATTCGGTTTTTCCACAGGAAGCCCCATCATTACTTTGGTAGCTAACTCGATAAAATTAATTTTCAACACTTTCGATACAAAAGGGAAACTCCGAGAAGCTCTCAGGTTACACTCGATGACCTTGATATCGTTGTTCTTGGCTAAAAATTGAATATTGAAAGGCCCCGATATGTTAAGCGCCTGAGCAATCTGTCCGGCAACCTTCTTGATACGCCGCATAGTCTCGACATACAATTTTTGAGGTGGAAATTGTATGGTCGCATCACCAGAGTGAACACCGGCAAACTCAATATGCTCGGATATGGCATAAATCAGGACTTCACCATTACGTGCAACAGCGTCCATTTCTATTTCTTTGGCATTCTGAATAAATTCACTCACAACGACAGGGTGTTTTTTAGAAACATTAGCTGCCAATTGTAGGAACTGCTCCAACTCCGTATTGTTCGAACAAACATTCATTGCCGCACCGGAAAGCACGTAAGAGGGTCGAACCAATACCGGATAACCGACTTCTTTCACGAAATCGTAAATATCTGACAACGACGTTAGTTCTCTCCAACGGGGTTGGTCTATACCTAACGAGTCGAGCATAGAAGAGAACTTGTGACGGTCTTCTGCATTATCAATACTTTTGGCTGTCGTCCCCAATATATTAACATGCTGCTCGTCAAGACGGGTAGCCAAATTGTTCGGTATTTGACCTCCGGTCGAAAGAATAACCCCATGAGGATTTTCCAATTCGAGAATATCCATTACCCGTTCAAAGGTCAATTCATCGAAATAGAGTCGGTCACACATATCGTAATCTGTCGAAACAGTCTCGGGATTGTAGTTTATCATTACACTCCGATAGCCCTCTTTACGTATTGTGTTCAACGCTTGGACTCCACACCAATCGAATTCCACCGAGGAACCTATACGGTAAGCGCCTGATCCCAATACGACAATAGATTTTTTGTCTCCGAGATATTTCACATCGTTGGCAATACCGCTATAAGTCAAATAAAGGTAATTGGTTTGAGCCGGATACTCGGCTGCCAACGTGTCGATCTGTTTTACAACAGGAACAATCCCCAATGATTTACGATATTCACGCACCCATTGCATATGGCAATCTTCCATTTTATCTTTCCAAATGGCTCGTGCTATTTGGAAATCGGAGAATCCTTGTATCTTCGCCCGACGTATCAATTCCGCCCCGGCCTTTTTATCGCTTTTGAATTGTGCGATCGATTCGTCGAGAGTTTCCAGCTCCTGAGCTGTACGAACAATGTTCATTAATTTTTGCAGGAACCAGCGATCTATTTTCGTTAATTCATGTATTTGATCGACGGTATACCCTGCACGCATGGCTTTGCTGATCACGAATATCCGCTTATCCGTCGGTTCATGCAATGCCTTGTCGATATCAGGAATAACCAAGTCTTTATTTTCAACGAATCCGTGCATTCCTTGCCCAATCATACGGAGTCCTTTTTGAATGGCTTCCTCGAATGTTCTACCGATAGCCATTACTTCTCCGACCGATTTCATACTTGATCCGAGCTCCCTGTCTACACCTTGAAATTTTCCCAAGTCCCAACGAGGAATTTTACATACGATATAATCAAGAGCTGGTTCAAAGAAAGCACTGGTTTCTTTGGTGACCGAGTTTTTCAAATCGAACAACCCGTATCCCAATCCCAATTTTGCTGCAACGAAAGCCAAAGGATATCCGGTAGCCTTAGAAGCCAAAGCCGACGAACGACTTAGCCGCGCATTCACTTCGATGACCCGATAGTCTTCCGATTTAGGATCGAACGCATATTGTACGTTACATTCTCCGACAATACCGATATGGCGTATAATCCGTATGGCTAATTCGCGTAATTTATGATATTCGCTATTGGTTAATGTCTGAGAAGGCGCTACCACGATACTTTCGCCCGTATGAATCCCCAACGGGTCGAAATTTTCCATATTACATACTGTAATACAGTTGTCGTAACGATCTCGAACGACTTCATATTCTATTTCTTTCCACCCTTTCAGCGATTTCTCCACCAGTATTTGTGGGGAAAAGGAAAGCGCTTTTTCTGCTTTTACACGCAATTCTTCCTCGTTATCGCAGAAACCACTGCCTAATCCTCCTAATGCGTAGGCCGCTCTAATAATAATAGGATATCCCAACTCGGAAGCGGCCTTCGCTGCATCTTCTATCGAATTGACAGCCTCGCTTTTAATGGTTTTAACATCAATCTCATCTAACTTTTTAACGAAAAGTTCCCGGTCTTCGGTATCCATAATCGCTTGAACCGGAGTTCCCAACACTTGTACGTTATACTTTTCTAATATTCCAGATTGATAGAGTTGAACACCGCAGTTGAGAGCTGTTTGTCCCCCGAAAGCCAGAAGTATCCCTTCGGGTTTTTCTTTTTGAATGACACGTTCTACAAAATAGGGGGTAACCGGCAGAAAATAAATTTTATCTGCCACTCCTTCCGAAGTTTGTACCGTCGCAATATTGGGATTAATAAGAATAGTCGTGATACCCTCTTCTTTGAGCGCTTTCAATGCCTGTGACCCAGAATAGTCAAATTCACCCGCTTCACCTATTTTCAAGGCTCCGGAGCCCAACAATAATACTTTTTTGATTTTCTTTATTTCAGCTTGATTCATAAGGCTTTTTATTTCCGGATTACAACATATTTACAAACTCATCAAATAAAAACTCCGTGTCGGTTGGTCCGCTAGCCGCTTCCGGGTGGAATTGCGCCGAGAAATAAGGCTTCGATTTGTGCCGTATTCCTTCATTCGTGCCATCGTTCATATTGATAAACAACGGTTCCCAATCAGATCCAAGTGTCGAATTATCGACTGCAAAACCATGATTCTGAGAGGTGATAAAACACCTGTTCGTCCCGACTTGCCGCACGGGTTGATTGTGACTTCGATGGCCGTATTTAAGTTTATAGGTACGAGCACCTCCGGCTTTCGATAAAAGCTGATTCCCCATGCATATTCCAAATATTGGTTTGGTCCCATTCATGGCTTTACGAATATGTTCTACCGTAACATCGCACATATCAGGATCCCCCGGGCCATTAGAGATAAACAGCCCATCATATTCAATCGTATTGAAATCATAGTCCCACGGCACTCGAATGACTGTAACATCTCTTTTGAGCAGGCAGCGAATAATATTGTGTTTTACGCCGCAATCTACCAATACTACTTTTTTATTACCGTTACCATATCGAATTACTTCTTTACAACTGATTTTGGCGACCAAATTAGTTAAATTAGGATCGACGAAATCAATATCTTCACCATCTTCGAAAACAATTTTCCCTTTCATGGAACCATGCTCTCTCAATAGTTTGGTTAACTCTCGAGTATCGATATCGTAAATCCCTACGATTTTTTCTTCTTTCAACCAATCGGCAAGGCTTTTATCAGCATTCCAATGACTGTATTCAAATGAGTAGTCCGATACGACCAACGCTTCGACATGGATTTTTTCCGATTCATAAAATCGAGACAATCCATTTTCCTCTTCACGACGAGGTACGCCATAATTCCCGATGAGCGGATAAGTAGTAACTAAAATTTGACCGGAGTAGGAGGGGTCTGTCAAACTTTCGGGATTTCGTAGCCAAATGATTTCCCCTCGAATACGGTTCCATCATCAAGGATTAGAGAAGCCTTTCTTTTTGTTTGCATTACGATAGAATTATATTTTGTATTAGTAATTAGCTCGAATAAATATTGTGGATTTCTATCGTGAAAACCATGCAAAGGTAATGAAAAAATCCCTATTCTTCCGGTTTTATAAACATATTGTAAAAATAAATTTTTGTTATGCT
>OMCM01001286.1_pt1 | contig 12969 bp, 8 predicted proteins | sample 1645021 | NCBI WGS metagenome assembly OMCM01 (sample SAMEA103958142, study PRJEB25191) | human gut metagenome | biome: human-associated habitat [ENVO:00009003]; feature: intestine environment [ENVO:2100002]; material: feces | place: Germany | collected 2013/2015
ACCCTAACCTTGGCAAGGTTATGCTCTACCAACTGAGCTATTTCCGCATTTTTTCGTTTGCGGTTGCAAAGGTAGGGATTTTCCGTAATTCTGCAAACATTCTGCATCTTTTTTTCACAAGAATCTGCACACTTTGTTTCCGCAAACAAACAATTGTTTTGATTATCAACTCATTCGGTCCCGATAGTCTTCATAAGAAAATTGCTTGTATATTTCCGCTTTCCCTTCTTTTGTCCACAAAGCGATGGCGGGATGATGGATTCCGTTAAACATATTTGTCTTGACCATAGTATAGTGAATCATATCTTCGAACACAATCCGTTCTCCGATCTGCAACTCATGATCGAAACTCCATAATCCCATATAATCACCACTCAAACAAGAATTACCTCCCAAACGATAAATAAATTCTCCTTCATTCCCCATCTCCGCACCACGAACGGCAGGCTGATAAGGCATTTCCAGACAATCGGGCATGTGGCAGGTGAAACTCACATTCAGAATAGCCGTCTTGATACCGCGACTCTCAACGATATCTACCACTTCCGAAGTCAGGACTCCTGTCTGCCATGTAAAAGCAGAACCGGGTTCAAGGATGATCTGCAAATGAGGATATCGTGCTTTCAGGTCTTGCAATAATTTAATCAGATGTTCTGTATCATAATCTTTTCGGGTCATCAGATGCCCGCCTCCCAGATTCAGCCATTTAATTTGCGGGAACCAGCGGGAGTATTTCTCTTCCAGATGCTGCAAAGTACGTTCCAGCTCGAAAGAAGAAGATTCGCAGTGACAATGACAATGGAAACCTTCGATTCCTTTGGGCAAGGTATCCGGTAATAAGTCGGCGGTCATTCCGAAACGGGTACCGGGTGCGCACGGATTATAAAGTTCTGTTTCTACTTCCGAATATTCGGGATTCACACGGATACCGCAGGAGATTCCGCTTCCTTCGGCCACTGTCATCGGATAGAAACGACGGAACTGTGCCATTGAATTAAAAGTGATGTGGCTGCTGCAACGCATGATTTCCGGAAAATCCTGTTCCGTATACGCAGGAGAATAAGTATGGGCTTTACTTCCAAATTCTTCCAATGCCAGACGCGCTTCATACACAGAACTTGCTGTGGAATGCTCCACGTATTCGCGGAATATCGGAAATGAACGCCACATGGCGAATGACTTGAAGGCGAGAATAATCTCTACTCCTGCCCTGTCGGCTACGCTTTTTATCAGACACAGGTTCTTTCGCAAGAGTTCTTCCTCCATAATATAGCAAGGAGAAGGAAATTGGGTGAAATCTATCATATATAAATTTATTATCTAAAATAACGCCTTACGGACGTGCCTGCAAAAATACAAATTCAAAAGCAAAGAGAGATTCTTTTATTTTTAATTAAGATATTGAGTTTCGAAAACTTTTTCTTATTTTTAGACCTTTATATTATAGATGTAGTTGTTTCATCCTAAATACCCGATTGATTATGAATAAAGATTTAAGAAAAGTGGTGATTCTCCTGGCGCATCCCAATATGAAGGAATCACAAGCAAACAAAGCACTGATTGATGCTGTGAGTGATATTGAAGGCGTAGCAGTATTCAATCTTTACGACCAGCAAGGCGCTTCTTTTGATGTTGACGAATGGAGCAAAATCATTTCCGATGCTTCCGCCCTCATTTATCAATTTCCCTTTCATTGGATGGCTGCGCCGTCATTGCTCAAAAAATGGCAGGACGAAGTATTCACCTTCCTTTCCAAGACTCCGGCAGTAGCCGGGAAACCATTGACAGTAGTAACCACCACAGGTTCCGAATATGAAGCATACCGTAGCGGAGGCAGAAACCGCTTCACAGTGGATGAGCTTTTACGTCCTTATCAGGTTAGTGCCATTCATTCGGGGATGTCGTGGCAAACGCCTGTTGTTGTTTACGGAATGGGAACCGCAGATGCGGGAAAGAACATCGCTGAGGGAGCCAACTTGTATAAGCAACGGGTAGAAATGCTGATCGGCAGCAGCAATGCAGGAAATAACTGGTGAATTATCTCCTATACCTTATTTCGATTAGCTATTAGCAAAAACAAATTAGCTATTAGCTAATCGAAATATGCTAATAGCTAATTTATTTCTTCAAGGCTTCTTCACCATCATCTTCTTTTTATTCAAAGTCAGTACCGGCAAGAAAATAAACACGCCGATCACGGACATTACCAATCCACCGATAGTACCTGCAGCCAAAGGAAACCAGAAACCTTCTTTCTCTGCTCCCACCATAAAGGGGATAAAGCCAAGGATGGTAGAAACAACCGTCAGAAAAATGGGGATCACTTTCGTATTCCATGCCTTCACGTAAGCACGAAGAGAAGAAAGGCAGGGAAAGCGTTTTCGAATCGCATTGTACTCATTTAAAATATAAATACTGGCATTCACTGTGATACCGCAGAGCAGAATGAACGAAGCGAAACCACCTTGGTCAAAGTTCAACTTGAACCAGTAGAACGTCAGAAACACACCGATATAAGAGATCGGAATGACAAAGATGATCGCTAACGGCTGTTTCAACGAATTGAACAGAATGCTTGTAATAAAGAAAATGATAGCAATCACAATCAGGAGCAAGCGATACTGTTTGTTGGCACCTCCACCCCATGACCAGTTATTACTTTCCGCTTCCGCCTTATATCCCATCGGAAGAAGTTCATTAAACTCTTCCAGGTCTTTTTTCAGCAACTTATTTCCCTGTTCCGACGCACCGATATACTCATATTGCAGGCATAAGCGGTATTGTTGATTCTCCTTCGCCACTTCCTGCGGCATCTGTCCCTTCTCTACCTTAGCCAGTTCCGCCAGTTTATACTCTTTATCGCCTACACGGAAAGGATAATACTGCATGGCCCATATATCCCGCTGATCCGACTGGCGGGAAGAGAGTTTGATTTTTTCCGTTCCATCTTCGGTAACAACGGAACCGATTTCCTGATTCCGCCCATATATGGGACGAATAGCAGCAAACAGTTCTCCGGCTCCGATCCCCGCTCCGATCATCCGTTGTTTATCCAGCTCAAAATAAAACTCCTGATAATCATCCTTCCACCACGAGAAATTGGAACCGACCGTAACTTCCCTGATACGGCGATGAGACAATAAGACCTCTTTCAGTTTTGTAGCCCAGCTATAAAGTTCATCATAATTATATCCATACATTTTCACCCGGAATGATCCCGCGTTCTCGCGTACACTATTACTGAATCCCTGATCCTGTAATCCATAGATACTCCAATCTCCTCCCCCCAACTGGAGAGCTTTACTGATCATGTTAGCTTTCAGCGTATATGGGAACCCGCTTTTCTGATTTTCCTTTGTGAAACGAATGCTGATAGATGCCCTGCGGGCGCTTTCTACCGATGTCTGAAACTGCTTGATCTCCTTGAACTCGCTCAGATAAGTTTCCATTCGCTTGATCAGTGTATTCATCTGTTCAAGCGTACTGCCGTTCGGTAAATTGGCGTTGGCATAAAGCACCACCTCCTCATTCCGGGTAAAGTAGCTCCCTTCATACACCTTTTGCACAAACAGCCTCAGACTTCCTCCCAACGCTTTATCCACTATCGGTTTCACCTTTTCCTTATAGGTAGGAGTCCCCAGTGTCTTATTATAAATCTCTGCCCATTTGCCATCCCCATCCATCTTTTCCGGCAACAGAAAGACCGGTAATCCGAATGCCAGCAACAGCAACAGACAAACCGCTACTCTCCAGCGGCAAAGCCTCTGTATCAGCCACCTGTAGAAATGACTGAAATAGACCGGCCCCCTTCGCATCTTCGAACGCAGCCATCCTAAGAAACGGGTATTCCCCATTTTCCATTTTCTCTTCACTCCGGTCAGAGAAGACTTCCTGCGTCGTTTCAACCCGATTTTATCAATCAAAGAAGGTACAAAGAACAGAGCAACCAATAATGAAACTCCCAGATTAATCATCACCACTGCGGCAAAATCCTGCAGATTCAGACGAATCCTCTCGTCCAGAAAGAAGATGATGACCAACGCTCCCATTGTTGTCAGTGTAGCCGCCAATACAGACATGAACGCCTTCCGGTTTTTACATCGAAGATAATGATCACTCATCACAATCGTATTATCAATCACCAGGTTCAGTGAAACCGTGATACCCGCCAAAGAATATAACTGCATTTCCAGTCCGAAGACATAGTAAAAGATAACGGCTATTGCCATATTCACGGTCAGACTGGTGACAATCAAAAACAGATATTTGGGGCTGAAAGTAATCAGCAGTACAAACAAGAGCAGGATAGCCACCGTCACTCCCGTACGCAAATAAATCTTGTTCAGCTCGTCATGTATAAACTCTGTAGTATCATAACTGGTATGAATCTCGTATCCCGCCGGAAGCGACAGTCTGATATCATCCATACACGCCTGTACTTTTTTGCTCAGTTCCAGCTGATTAGCCGCCTCTTCAGCGACAACAGACAGATAAATCGAATTCAGCCCATTGATCCGGTAATAGCTCTGAGGCTGCTCTTCCATACGGACGACCTTCACCAGTTCGTCCAAGCGGATGATTCTCCCATCCTTCACTTTCACCTGTATCTGCCCGGCGTCAAACTCCCGGTTATCATGTTCGGGCATCAGCACCAACCGAATCCATTCCTTGCCCGAAGCCGCCTGTTCCACATCATAAGTCCCCAGAAACTCTTTCTGATAATGCAGACCGACTGCCTGACTAATTTCATCCGTACTCACCCCCAACGCACGCAACTGCTCATAATCATACTCCAGACGCCATTCCATCGGTGTGGCTCCGCTGACGTTTATCTTATAGATTCCTGGAAGCTGCGCAAGGCGTGTCTTTATATGTTCCTCCGCATACTTCTGAATCAGACTGGGAGTGGCAGGCGCATTAATCGTGAATGCGATAAAAGGTCCCTGACTTTTCTGCTCCGGACTTGCCATCTGAATGTACGGGTAACTAACTCCCGCCGGCAATTCCGGCCAAGTCTGACGAATGATGGTCGAAGCCTCAAAACGTGCGACAGCCGCATCTGCATGCTTGTCCAGACTCACATTTATACTTCCCCAGCCATTGCCGGAAGTCGAAGATATGCTTTGTATTCCCTTGACACGGGCAAGCATCGCCTCCAGTTTGCTGGTAGCCGTCATCTCCACGACACGCGCCGAAGTCCCTCCCATGCCGAACCATACAGAAAATCCGGGTAAGGTCCGTGACGGATTCAGCTTCACCGGCAGCAACGGAACAAGTGCCAGCCCGACCAACGCCACGCTGATAAAAGCGACAATGAGCGTAAAAGCGGAAGCCTTTGATGACTTCTTTATTGGAGAATTTATTTTTTCCACTATCAATTATTATATAATTTAACTCTCATAAGCTGTACACCCCGCATGGCTTGGGGGTGACTAAAAAGTCGGTCTCAATTTCTGTTAGTACTGATTTATCAATCAAAATCTAACTTCGATTCCTCACTGTTATCTGATCAGTCTTCCTCCATTAAAGTCGAAACGATCCGAAAGAGAAAGCTTCGTAGCAAAATCGAATAAAGTCAGACGACGTATTTTATAATAATTCAGCCAGTAGTTCTGCAAGGCAGAAATGTAGTTGCGCTGCGCCTCCTGCTGCCTGTTGAGCGAAAGCGTCAGACTATTAATATCCGCTTTACCGATAATAAAACGTTGCCTTGTCTCATTATAAGCCAGTATCGCCAGGTCCAGCGCTTCTTCCGCACTGGCAATCAACTGCTGCTGGATATTAAAATCACTCACCGTCATGATGACTTCCTCCTCAATACTGATCTCATCCTGACGTGCCGAAATCTTCACTACATTCAGATTATTCCGTGCCATGTTGTATTTGCCCTTACGAACGCCCCAGTCCAGCAGCGGAATCGATACGCTGACCGCTACCAAGTCCTGCTGCATCGGTTTATGATACACATCTCCGAAGTTTTCCGCCACCTGGTTGAAACCGATACTGGCATTCACGCTGGCATTGAAACGGGATTCCTTCTTTGTTCTGTCCACATTCCGCTCCGCTTCCAGTACATTCTGCTTCAGTTCCAGCAACTGCGGATTATTGCTCCTTCCCCATCTCAAAGCCTCATCCACCGGAATCTCCATCATACTTGGGCGTGAAGGAAGCTCCAGTTCGATCTGGGTATTCTTATCCAGATTCAGAAAAGATGCCAGTGAGAACATTGCCCGTTTCAAGGCGCTTGCCCTATTCTGCAATGTATTCTGTGCATTCACTTTATCCAGCTTTAAAGTCAACAGGTCCGCCTGTGAAATAGCGGCGATCCGGTGCCGTTGCTGTCCGATGCGGTACAAAGTATCCGTAGATGCGAGGTTTTCCTTTGCCAGTTTGTATTCCGCCTGCGCCATCGCCAGCGAAAAGAAATAATTCGTCGCCGTTTCCGAAACCTTTTCCACATTATAAAGAAATTCCTTTTTCACACGCTCGTATTTCAGCGGTTCGATCTTCCGGTCCCATTTGAAAGGATTATACCCGACCAGGCTCTGCGAATAACCGAGCCGTATCGGGACGCTGGTAAACTGTGTCGCACTATTATCCCCGAAATTACGCATATAGGCAAGGTTCGACTCCAGATAGAACGTACCTCCGGTCAGGTCCAGATTTTGACGGACACTTAATCCTCCATAGGCATAATATGACTGTTGCGTACGGTAGACATCCAGGTCCTGTCCCGAATCATAACGTTTCGTGATATCCCGGTTATATTGTGCCGGGGTAAGGTCCATTGTCAGACTCGGCAAACGGTTTGCCCGGTACGTCCGGTATTCCCAATAACCGGACAGATACATATTTTGTGTGCGGAATGACTCCAGCGAACTGTCGTTAGCTAAAGCGATAGTCTGGTTCAAGTCCAGCACCAGACGTTTCTGGGCATATACTGAAGAGAAACATATCCCCGATGCTGCCATCAATACAAAAAGAACGGATGATTTCTTCATAATTCAACATGTTTTTCATTTGGTTTGTGATTCCCGCTTTTTCCCCGATAGATAAACCAGTAAAGCAGCGGTATGATAAAGAGGCTGACCGCCGTACCGATGGACATCGTGCCTATCATGGCGATAGACAACGGCTTTTGCAGTTCCGATCCCATATCCGAGGAGAACAGCAACGGCACCATGGCAAAGATGGTCGTCAGCGAAGTCATGATAATCGGACGCAGACGCCTGCGGCCTGCTTCGTGAATAGCTTCCAGCAAAGGAACGCCTGCCTTGCGCAGTTCATTGATCGCATCCAGTTTCAGAATAGAGTCATTGATTACAATACCACAGGTCACAATCAGACCGATGGCAGACATCAGATTCAGCGTATGCCCGCATATCCAAAGCAAGAGTAAGGCAAATGCCACATCAATCGGGATTTCCGCCAGTACCAGCAACGGCTGCAGAAAACTCTCGAACTGTGCGGCAAGAATGAAATACATCAGCAGCAGTGAGATCAACAGAATCACGACCAGTTCATCCAGCATCTCCTTGTTGGAGAAGATACTGCCGGAGAAGCCCGTATCCCAGTCCCCTATTTCCTCCGCCACCTGTTTCACTTCACGCATCAGCCGGTTCGCATCCTGCACGCCGTAAAAGTCGAACGGGACATACTCGCCGTTACGTCCGGAAGTAATACTTTTCAAGTCTTCGGCGGGAGCTACGTTGATCAATTCCCGAAGCGGGATAAAATCGACATTCCCACGGTTGTCCGGTTGCGTCTGCACCAGTGTTTCCTGCAACACCTCGTTCACAGTCTTTTCATCCCCGGCAATGTTGATCGGCAAATACTGCTGATAAGAGTGCAGCATCGTCACACTGTTTTCCCGGAAAGCCGTTTTCAGTACCCGATACAGTTCGTTGTAGGAAACACGGTAGAGCAAGAGTTTCTCTTTGCTGATACTCAGATTCAACTGGTTTTCGAAGGCGATACCTGTCGGATTGATTCCGGTTTTTCGTCCCAGTTCCTGTTCAACGCTACGGATTGCTTCCGCTTTGGGGGCTTCCGCTTTATTACGGGTGTAAAATTCCGCCACCACATCCGGTTCACCCGTCACAAAGAGTTTCTCAAATACCGTTTCCGGCGGAGAGAAAGAAATGACAGAGAGCGGATAACGTTCCTTCAGTTTCCGGTATACCGCCTGTTCCAAAGAGGCAATAGCATTGGAAGTCTCCGTACGGAAATAAAGTTCCGCTTCGGAAGAAGACAGTTCCCGTTCCCGATTGAGAATGAAATCCTGTCTGCCGATAGAGGCTGTTTGCTCCAGTACTTCATCTTTCAGTTCCTTGAAAAGTTCATCCACCCGTCGTTTGTTTTCATCCACATGGATATTCTCATTCCATTCTATCCGGGCGATCAGTTCATTTTCCTCGATATCGGGCATCCGTTCTTTGTCTATAAAGAAAAAGAAGAATACGCAAAGCGGAATGGAAATCACACAGAACAGTACACTGAACGTTTTATGGCGAAATACCCAGTCAACACCCGCATCATAGAAGCGGTCCAGCGTGTGATCCTTGATCGGGTTATTAAATTTGAAAGAAAGCCACTTCCATTTCCGGGTGCGGACACCTGTCCGGTAAACCAGCAGATAAAGCACGGGAAGCAGCATGATACCGGTGAGATAAGACACCATCAGTCCTACAGTGACGGAAAAAGCCTGGTCAAAGAAAATAGCGCCTGCAATACCGCTCATAAAAATCAGCGGGGCAAAGACGGCAATAGTTGTCAGAGAAGAACTCAGCATGGGGGTGACCACTTCACTGGTTCCCGTCACACAAGCACGGCGCAAGGAGTATCCCCGTTCACGGTATTGCGATATATTCTCAGTCACAATAATCGAACTGTCAATCATCATTCCCAATGCCAGGATCAATCCGGCAAGTGAAATGATATTGAGAGACATATTGCAAAGGTAGAAAAAGACAAAACTGATCACGATGGACACCACCATACTGAGTCCGATAACCAAAGGAGACTTTACATCTCCCAGAAACAGAACCGCTACCAGACAAATAAAGAGAAAGCCCAGGGAGAGATTCTGTTGCAGATTAGAGATGGTGTAGTCCAGCAGTTCCGTCTGATTACGGCTGATGCTGAAATCGATCTCCGGGTATACTAACTGAAAATAGGTCATCGTGCCAACCAGCGCCTGCTTCATCTTATCCATGTTCTCATCCGCCTGTTTGATGACGGCAAGGCTCACCGCCCGTTTTCCATTGGACAGGGATACTCCTTTTTCCTTTACAGGTACGACGCTTACTTTGCAGAAGTCTTTTAACTGTACGATGCGGTCGCCCTTACGCAGATAGATATTTTCCACATCCTCCGCTGTACGCAGCAATGTCGAGAATTTAATATTGTATTCATAATACCCGTCGCGCACTGTCATGCTGCCCGGTTCCACATTATTAGAGGATAAAGCCGATTCGATATCTCCAATGGAGAGTCCCATCATGGCGAGCTTGTCCTTGTCGGGCACAATTTGTACTTGCCGTTCCAAAATTCCGGTCACGTCCACCATGGCAACTTCTTCAAGCTGCTCTATCCTGCGCTTGATGACAGACTCGGCAAACTCACACAATTCAAGGAAGGAGTGCTGTTCCGTAGCTCCGTAAGCACTGTCATTCTTCAGTGTCAGATTCAGATAGAATACGGGAATATCCGTTGCACTCGCTTTGATTACCTTCGGGCGTTCCGCTTCTTTCGGAAGATAGTTCATGGCGGCATCTATCTTCTCATTTACCTCGATAAAGGCAAGGTCGGTATTCGTTCCATATTCAAATGACAAGCGGATAATGCCCGCCCCGTCTCTCGATTCACTATGAATATCCTTCAGGGTAGAGACCTGAATCAACTGCCCCCGCAAAGGTTTGACAATCGTGTTTTCCAATTCCCGGGCAGAGGTATTGGCAGACGCCACCTGTACCGTAATCTCAGGAATAGCGATATTGGGAAGCAGCGATATAGGCAGCGTAGAGTACGTCACCAGTCCGATGATGAAACAGGCGGTAAAGGCCATCAATACGGCAATAGGGCGCTGAATTAAGAATTTTATCATAGATTCATTATTTAATTCTTAATTCTTCATTTAACATAGACTTCCGCCTCATGCGCCAGATTCAGATTTCCGGTGACGATCACCGTATCTCCTTCCAGCAGACCATCCTCGATACCTTTCTGTGACTTGTCGGAGACGACACATTCTATCGCATTCTCCAGTCCCGTATTCACATAATTCCACATTGCCTTGCCGTCTTTCAGGGTAAATACCACTTGTTTGCCGGAACGCAATACAACGGCACTCTTCGGAATAACCAGCCGCTCTCCCAGCGAACGGCGGACACTTACCCTTACATTCATTCCGCTGAACAGTTTTCCTCCCGCATTTACCAATGCTTTCACTTTCACCATGCCGTTGGCATCCACCAATGGATTTATCTCTGATACACTGCCTTCAAACGCATCTCCTCCGGCATAAGGAGTAATTACCACTTTATCTCCCATCCTGATAAAAGCAAGTTCATTTTCCAGCACTGTGAAATCAGCTTCCATTCCTTTGGAATCGATAATAGTACAGAATGCTTCAGAAGTATTTGCCGGATTATAAGGCTTTGAAAATAAATTAGCTACTACACCGTCAAAAGGAGCAATCAACGTAGCATGCTCCATCTCTCTTTTCGCCAGTTCATACTGGGATTTCGACTGTTCATACCCGCTTTTTACTTTGGCGATTTTCATTGTTTCGGCAGGGACTTTACTAAAGTCGTCAGGAGAATATCCCTGCCCGATCAGTACGTCTTTCAATTCAAGTTCGGCTTTCAGTAAAGCATCTTCCGACTGGGATAATTTCTGTTCCAGACGGAATTTATCCAGATCAGCCAGTTTCTGCCCTTTCTGTACACGGTCGCCATTCTTCACATAGATATGAGCGATGACTTCACCGGTTTCAAAACGCAGATCGGCTTTGCCACGGGCACTGATTTTGCCGTTACTCACCAGTTCGTGATGAAAATCACGCTTCTTCAATATCTGAACAGCTACTTCATTCTTCGTATCTGGAAGGACTGTGGAGACGCCTTTCTCCGATTCATCTGCAGTATTCTTCTTGTCGGAACAAGAGAGCGTCATCATACATGCAAGGCACAGTAAAAACCATGTAAAATTATTTTTCATCGTATTTATTGGTTTGTTTATTCTAATTATCTCACATATAATTTCTTGTATACTGTATGTAAGTTTGTATCATGTTTGCCAAATTTAGACAAAAATATCTATTAATCAAGTTTGTACAGTCATTTTTTTCTTCACTCATTTATTTTATTGCGATTAAATGAGTCAGTAGTTATATCAATCGTAAAATATTGCTTTTTATCTCTATAAATAAATATTTGTTCTTCCCGCCCTTTCGTAAGGTTTCTGAGCCACAACAATGCATTTTTCGGTACAATATAACGGACCTCCCGAGTAACAGCAGTCTGAATTCCTAAAGATTGCCAACCAGACACTCCATCTTGATAAAACAATTCGTAGACATCGCCCGGACTAATATAATTATCATCATTACGGGGAGAAAAAGTTATCCTACTGATGGAAGATTCTTTTTCTAACTTAAAAGTAATAGCGGATGTCATATCAGTTGCCTGAAAATAAGTTAGAATATTACCATCTGTAATGTTCCCTATCTTGTCAATCGGTTTCAAAGAAGTCATCGCATGCATAGAAATTTTCGCCTTACCTAAAGTATCTTCATACAAAGCCAACTCCGCCAACTCGACTCTAGTGCCTACCGGAGGAACATAACGAATATATTTATATTTCTGATGCGAATGCAACGGACAGAACTCATAATAATTAGTTGTAAACGAATCTTTAATCTGATATAATAAATCAGCTTGTCTGAAAGTAGTATCATTGGCTGCTTCTATCCTAGCGCCTCTGGTTGATCTATATAACCATTCGGAGATAGTTGGTTTGATAGACATCTTTCTCTTCAACACAGCTTCCTCTCTATTTATCCTGTCAGGTTCAAGCAACTCGGCCTTGCCATTTCTGAAAATAAACGAATAGCCAGCCGGATGCAACTGCTTACCATCGAAAATGAGCGTTTGATAAATGATATTAGGCTCAAGGTTATGGAAAGTCACCTTATCTCCGTTACTTATCGCCATATCTACAGGTATCCATCCATTCGGACGAAATACCCCCAAGTAAATATATCGTTCTTCTTTTTGTATAGGTACCGTCACCTCGTTTTCACCAAAATAATTGGCAGTTACATCTCTTATATAGGAATTCCTGAAAAATTTAGGTATTCCTATATCCTTTACATTAAGTAGTAAAGCCGTTGATTTTTGTTCACCAAAACAATATCTATATGCTTTCCCCTTCTTTCTGTTATCCGTAGTTATCTTATCTCGTGTTGGATCAATTTTTCCGGGCTCAAATAGAATGAAACGTCCTGTTGTATCCCGTAATGTATTCCATGTATGATAATGCTGATACTCGGGAGAATATCTGAAGAATTCAGTTGCAACTGGAATGCCACAAGCGCGCATAGCATACAGTGTTATATCACATGATTCTCTACAATAGCCAATACGATGATGATACAGAAATTCTCCATCCATGTGTGGTATAATAAGTTCTGTAAAATAATACAACTCTCGTTTCTTCAATTCTCCGCATACCATCCGACAAGCATACACCACATCTTCTCCATGATAAAGAGAGTCTAGAATGGGAGTATAATGTTCATAATAAAGTTTTCTCCACGATGATAAAGGTTCATTATCAATGCGGTAAGGCAAGATGAATTCGCAAAAATCATCAAAGTCAAGACTTCTGTTCCAAGGATATTTCTTCCATACCGAGGGCGTAATCTGAACTCTGTCCCCAAACAATTATCTTTGTATTATGGATAGA
>OMCM01001299.1_pt1 | contig 12850 bp, 5 predicted proteins | sample 1645021 | NCBI WGS metagenome assembly OMCM01 (sample SAMEA103958142, study PRJEB25191) | human gut metagenome | biome: human-associated habitat [ENVO:00009003]; feature: intestine environment [ENVO:2100002]; material: feces | place: Germany | collected 2013/2015
GCTGGGTGAACCGCTGGTGCGTGATTCCGGTCTTCGACTTCCTGCGCAACTACATTCCGAGCTTCGGCATCGTCATCCTGATCCTGGCCGTGCTGATCCGGCTGGTGATCTCGCCGCTGACCTACAAGAGTTACGTTTCGATGGCCAAGATGCGGCTGATCAAACCGCAGGTCGATGAGCTGGCGAAGAAGTACCCCAAGCAGGAGGATGCCATGAAGCGCCAGCAGGCGACGATGGAGCTCTACAAAAAGGCCGGGATCAACCCGATGGGCGGTTGCATTCCGCTGCTGATCCAGATGCCGATTCTGATCGCCGTGTTCCGGTTCTTCCCGGCGTCGATCGAGCTGCGCGACCAGTCGTTCCTCTGGGCCGACGACCTGTCGTCGTACGACAGCGTGCTGAACCTGCCCTTCTCGATTCCGTTCTACGGCGACCACGTGAGCCTGTTCGCGCTGCTGATGGCCCTGTCGATGTTCGTCTATTCGTATTACAACTACCAGCAGACGGCTTCGGCGCAGCCCCAGATGGCCGGCATGAAATTCATGATGGTCTATATGATGCCCGTCATGCTGCTCCTGTGGTTCAACAGCTACGCCAGCGGTCTGTGCTACTACTACCTGCTGTCGAACCTGCTCACCATCGGCCAGACGCTCGTGATCCGGCGCATGGTGGATGATTCGAAGATTCAGGCCATCATGCAGGCCAACGCCGCGCGGAAATCGAAAGGCCGGAAGTCGAAGTTCCAGCAGCGCTACGAAGAGCTGATGCGCCAGCAGGAAGCCATGCAGCGCGCGAAGAATTCGAAGAAATAGGATTTGCGGAACCTCCCCGTTCCGCATAGGGATAACGCCCCCGTCGCAATCGTTGCGACGGGGGCGTTTCGTTTCGGGCCGGGGCGTTTCGGGCCGGAGTGAGGTCGGGCCGGAGTGTTTCGGAAGGGGAACGGTCCGTTCCGGGCGGGACATGTCGGGGGGCAAGGGTTCGGGAGCCGGTTCGTTTGGGAAACGGCCGGGAGGCCCCGTTCCCGAAGTACGCTCCGTTCGTGCGGCCGTCTTTCCGGAATCCGTCCCGCCCTGGAGATCCGGGAAATACGGGAAAAAATTTGCACGCGAGAGTAAATCCTACCGCCTGAATTTCACCGACGAACAGTATCTTTTTTCATCTTCCTGATTAAAAAATCGCCGAAAATGAATCAAAATAGAAACTTTTTGTTACTTTTGTTATTGAGAGAATCCTCTTTCCTCGTCAAATCGCGAGGGGGGGGGGATTTTTCCTTGGCGCCGTTCTCGTGCCGAGCTGAAAAAATCCCGAAAACTCGAATAAGTAATTTTTTCCGGAATCCGCTCAGGGTTCCGAATGTAAAATGGTAAAACCCATTCAAAGATGGCGTCGAGTTCGGTGCATTCCATTCGCAAAACCAAGCCGGGAAGCCGGTTCATTAAATCTCATCCTATGAAAAAACTGTACCCATTCTTTCTGATCATGCTTTGCATGGCAGGAGCCGTCGCGCTGAGTTCATGCTCGGACGACGACTCGTCCTCATCCGGCGACCCCGATATGCCGGAAAGCGGGAATGCACTGATCTGCAACGGTGTCGTGCGGGAAATCAAATCCGCCGTCTATACGGTCGAGACTCCCGGAAACGGCGAAAAGGCGGATGTTCCGGAAGCCGCCCCTGTCTATACGATCTATCTCTCGCCGACGGCAGGGCTCGTGGATGCGGACGGCATGCTGATCGCCGACGATGCCGTGAAGATCACCGTCAAACAGCCTTCCGGAGCCGTCGATCTTACGGCTGCCGGCAACGGAATCGTCTATGGGGAGATCGACGTGAACTCCTCGAACGTCGGGGAAGCCTCGAAAGCGGTTCTCTCGGTCGAGTTCCTCTCGGCCCGCGTCGCCCGCATTTCCGCCGAAATCGAAACCGGCGGCAAAACGCTGACGGTCGCCTATTACGGACCGTGCAAGAATTCCGACGCTTCGGAGGAGGGAGACGACGCAGACAAGGTGGTGCTGGATAAAGTTCCGCTGTCGTGGTACCTCGGCCCGGTCAAGGGCGTGGAGTCGCACAACTATTATATGGCCTTCACGGATGCCGAGCATACCGTATCCAAAGGGCGGGTGACGCTCAAAGAGGCGGGTTACCTTTTCGTGGCCGACCTCTATGCGGTTCCGGGCGAAGATGCCTACACGCTTCCCGAGGGTGAATATATGGCCAGCCAGCTCAACGAGGATCACACGTTCACGTCCCAATATACCGGTGTTCAGTATATCGACGCCGAAGGCAATAAGACCCAGTTGTCGCTGGTTTCGGGAGAGCCGTTGAAAGTCTCCCGCGAGGGTGACGTCTGGAGCGTTTCGCTTCGTTTCGTCGATACGGACGGTTCCGAAAAGAGCATCGTCTACGAGGGACAGCTCCAGATCGTCGATCAGCCGGAGGACGGCGGCTTCTACCTGCCGCAGATCGGACGCGACGTGGAAGTGGTCGGATTCAGCGCCACCGCGACCTATTACGGCAACATGCTCGAAGCAGGTACCGGCATGATGCAGATCAACATTTACGACGAAACCTACGACACGGAGGAGGGGCAGGGCGGTCTCGCCGCTGCGCTCGTCGTATTCAACGACCTGTTCGGCAATCCGAAGGAAGCCGTGATCAAGCCCCACGAATATCTGGCCAACACCTCGTTCCAATGGGGGTCGTGGATGCCCGCCGTGGAAATTCCGATGGAGGGGCTGGTATTCCCGCTCGGCACTTATGTCCAGTTGGACGACGGAACCTCTTTCCTACGGAAAGGAGGGCATCATCAAGATCGAGGCCGCCGGTACGGCCCAAGGCGAAGACGGCAAAATAGAACCGGTATACAAGATCGAGTTCAACCTCACCTCGAAGGACGGCTTTACCCTCAAGGGCTCGTACACCGGAGTCATTCCGATCACCGACGCATCCGACGACAAGTCCGATGACGACGGCACCTCGACGCTCGAGCGTGACTACGACATGGATCTGTCGAAGATCAAAAAGGCGCATTACTATACTTCGGATCAGGTCTATATCCAAGGCATCGGCTACAAACCGATCAGTTCCTACGGATGCGGTCTGCAATTCATCAATATCGGTATCGAATGGGTAGGAGACCATCTCGAAGACTTCGTGGATCGCGAGCCGGGCGGTGACATCGTCCGTGTGGAACTTACCACCGAGCCGGGCAAGGAGAACGAAATCACTCCGGGAACCTACGAGGTGACCGAACAGCGCTGGCCGGCATACATCAAACCCGGCGTCATGATGCGCGGCATTATGCTGGACGGCGGTCTGCATGGCAGCCGGTGGATGCACCAGACTTATTCGATGTGGGGAGATGACAACAAGATCTTCGAATACATGGACGGACACGCCCTGCTCTACGACGGTCAGGTTACGATCACCAAGGTCGAGGGCGAAGGCAAGGAGAACTGGTACCGGTTCGAGTTCGACGGCATCTGCGTGCGCAAGCATCATGTGCGCGGAACGTGGGAAGGCCCTGTCGTAAGCCAAACGGGGCGTGCTGCGGCAGAGAAGGATCATCTCGAACCGCCCAGGCTGCTCCGCCGCCTGCCGGCTCCGAAGGTCTCGATGAGCCGTCTGGCCGAAAAACTGCCGGACGTCATGTTCCGAAAGGCCGGAATGACCGAATGACAAAGTGAAACCGGATAGCGCGGGGTTTTCCCGAACCCCGCGCTATTAAAAACAATCGCTATGAAAAACTCGACCCATTACAGACTGCGCGCGCTGGCGTGCGCGATGCTCGCATCGGCAACCATGCTGGGCGCATGCGATGACGACGATCCCGACGACGATCCCGGAAAGAAGCCGCCCGTAAAACTGACCGACCAACTCCAGTACGACGGAGGCGACCTCGTCGGCATCAAGTCGGCGATCTATGTCGTTGAAGAAGACGGCAGCCACACCTTTTACCTCTCGCCGACCGAGGGGCTTATCAATGCCGAACAGATGGAACAGGCCGACGATTATCTGCGCGTGAAGGTGGACAATCCCGAGGGCAGCGTGAACACGGCCGCCGATCCGTTCGAAATCGAATACAAGGATATTTCGGTGAAAAAGACGACGATGAACGACGTCGCGAGCGTGGAGCTTTCCGTCGATCTGGTGACGGAGACCCGGCTCAATCTTTACACCTGCGTCGAATTGAAGAGCGGCAAGACGCTGCTCGCCCGTTACCAGAATACCTGTACGGAGGAGCGTGACGTCGAACTGACGAACCAATACGAGATCGACAATCGGATCGCCGCCGTCGGAAGCGTCGTCGAGTGGCGCAACGTCCGCGAAGGCAACCGCCGCTTCTGCCTCTACGAGCAAGAGGGCCTGACCGCTCCCGAGGAGGGGGCTGCGGGCGTGGAGATTCTGCTCGCCGAGGAGCTGTTCGGAACGGCGGAAATAGACCTCGCGACGGCCGATCCCGCGAAGGTGCGGATTCGCTGCGGCGAATTCACGACGGACGCCGGGACGACCGGAACGCTGACGGCGAAGTACCTGACGGACAAATTCGGCACGATCGAAGGGCTCGTCGTCGCGCTCGACGCTTCGAAAGACGGGAAACGCCTGCGTGCCGCCTACGAAGGCACGTTCGCCGGAGGCTATGCGGCCACCAATACGATCAAGGTGACGGAGCCGGCATCCGGCGGCGAGGCTGCGGCCGCAGCCGAGGCCCCGATCGCCGCGCTCTTCTCGCAGGAGCCGCAGGTCGGCAGCTACGTATTCGCTTTGGGCGATGCCGAAACGGCCGCAGCCCCGGCCGATCTCGCCAAAGGTCATTGGGCTGCGTATGTGCGGGTGCTGGCTGCCAAGTTTGACGGCGTGATCGACGTCGCGGCGCAGACCTCCGATTACTGGTTCCGGCTCTACGACCACAAGACCTATCAGACCTACTACGGCGAGGATGCCGGACTGACCGGTACGATCGAGACCCGTCCCAATCCCGCCGGCGGCAAGGAGATCTATCTGCGGGTAAGCCTGACGCTGAAAAACGGCATCGGGGTCGAAGCCGAATACTACGGCGTGCCGACGGCTGCGACGGCCGACGCGATGGATGAAGACAAGCTGAAGCCCGTCAAACCGTTCGAGCCGAGCATTCAGATCCGTACCAAGGATAACAAAGAACCCGAAGGATGGACCGACAAGACCCTGGACCGGATGGAGGTTCGGCTGGAAAAAGGCTATCGCTGGAACGGAGGCGAAGAATACGGCGGCGCGACGTTCGATGCCTATTTCTTTTACTTCTGTACGGGGGCGGAAGGTTCGTCCGTCGAGGACAAGTGGGCCAATCCGCAACTGATCCTGCCTGCTGCGATAGTTGATGCCGGCAAGGAGTGCGACCTGACCGATTTCGACAATACGAAATCCCACTGGAATTTCTATTACGATACCTCCATGGACTACCTGGCCCGCGGCTCCATCGGTTACGGGGACACCTATACGCAATGGGGCATGACTACGAAATTGTGTCCCGATATGGCCAAGGTTACCGCCATACGCAACGCGGACAAGACCTGGCAGGTTTCGCTCGTCATATTGGATTACGGCGCGTTCGATTCCTGGAGCGACGATAAGTCCGGAACCGAAAACACCCTGACCATCGAATTCCGGGGCAAGGCTGCCAAGTATTCGGGTTCGAAGACGAACGATCTTGCAGACGATTTCTACGAATAGTCTGCGGTCCGGCCGGTTCGGTGACCGGACTGGCGGATGACATTTCCCCCCCCCGGAAGGGGAGGGGGATATGTTTCGGCTCCGCGCCGGGACACGAAGACAACGAATTTTCTACAATCAATTTTTTTTACCAGCGTTAAAATGGCGCATTTATGACCAAAAAAATCTTTCTATCATGGATGGCTGTTCTCGGCCTGTTCCTGTCCGCCCATGCGCAGGAACGGGAGATTACGGGTTCGGTCAAAGATCATGCGGGGGCCGGCATCGTCGGCGCCACCATTGTGGTCGAAGGCACTACGAGGGGTACGACCTCCGGTGCGGACGGCGTTTTTTCGATCGAGGCCGCACCGGACAATGTGCTGGTCGTGTCGTTCATGGGTTATCAGTCCCACACGATCAGGGTGGGGTCGCAAACCCGGATCGACGTCGTGCTGAAAGAGGACACGCAGGCCATCGACGACGTGATCGTGATGGCGTTCGGTACGGCCAAGAAAGAGGCCTTCACCGGTTCGGCCGCCGTCATCAAGTCGGACGACATCGCCAAGTCGCAGCAGTCCAACGTGGCGCAGACATTGGCCGGAAAGGTCGCCGGCGTGCAGATCGCCAACACCTCGGGACAGCCGGGAGAGAGCCCGACGATCCGCATCCGCGGCTTCAGTTCGCTCAACGCCGGCAACGACCCGCTGTGGATCGTGGACGGTATGCCCTATTCGGGCGACCTGAACAACCTCAACCCGAACGACATCGAGTCGATGACCGTGCTGAAGGACGCCGCCTCGAACGCCCTGTACGGCGCCCGCGGCGCCAACGGCGTGGTGATGGTCACTACCAAGAAGGCCAGGTCGCGCGAAGCCGTGGTCACGGTGGACGCCAAATGGGGCGTCAATTCGCGCGCCGTCAAGGATTACGAGTACATCACCAACCCGGCGCAGTTCTACGAGACGCATTACGGCGCCCTGAAGAACTATTACCTCAGCTCGGACATGAGCGCCATGGAGGCCCACAACAAGGCCAACCAGAACCTCACGGGTGCGGCCGGCGACGGCGGTCTGGGCTACATGATCTACACGCTTCCCGAAGGGCAGCAGTTCATCGGCATCAACGGCAAGGTCAATCCGCTGGCCACGCTGGGCCGCCGCCTCGTTTACAAGGGCGAGGAGTACTACGTCCGTCCCGACGACTGGACCGACGCCGCCTACCGGACCTCGCTCCGCCAGGAGTACAACGTCAGCATCAGCGGATCGGGCGAGAAGACCTCGGTCTATGCCTCGTTCGGCTACCTCGACAACGAGGGCATCGTTTACAACTCGGACATGGAGCGCTTCACCAGCCGCCTGAAGATGGACTACCAGGCCAAGAAGTGGCTCAAGTTCGGCGCCAACGCCACCTATTCGCGCTACCGCTACAACCAGATCGACGACAGCGGCGCCAGCAACTCGTCGGGCAACGTCTTCGCCTACACGACGACCGTCGGCCCGATCTACCCGCTCTACATCCGCGACGGCGAGGGTAATGTCATGTACAACGAGGACGGCATCAAGCTCTACGACTACGGCAACGGCGACAACGCCGGCATGGAACGCTCGCTCTTCACCAACAGCAACGCCCTCTCCGAGTCGCGCCTCAACAAGCAGGAGAGCGAAGGCAACGCCTTCAACGGCACGGCCTACTTCGACGTCACGTTCCTCAAGGACTTCAAGTTCACGTTCAACGCCGGCGTTTCGCTCGACGAAACCCGCTCCACGAGCGTTCTGAATCCCTGGTTCGGACAGTTCGCCAGCGAAAAGGGATCGGTTTCGAAAGGCCATCAGCGGAATTTCGACCTCAACTTGCAGCAGATTCTCAACTACACCAAGCAAATCGGCCCGCACAACATCAACGTGATGCTGGGCCACGAGTCCTACCAGAACCGCATTTACTTGTTGTCGGCTTCCAAGAGCAACATGCTGACGCAGGACAACGACGAACTGGCCGGGGCGATCATCGACAAGCAGGCGGCCAATTCCTACCGCACCGAGTACAACAACGAGGGTTACTTCGCCCGCGTCATGTACGACTACGAGAACAAGTACTTCTTCTCGGCCTCCTACCGCCGCGACGCCTCGTCGCGCTTCCACACCGACCACCGCTGGGGCAACTTCTGGTCGCTGGGCGGCGCGTGGATCATTTCGAAGGAAAATTTCATGGAGAGCACCTACGAATGGCTCGACAACCTCAAGCTGAAGGCCTCGATCGGTTCGCAGGGCAACGACAACATCGGTAATTTCCGCTACACGAACACCTACACGATCGAAAACGCCAACGGAAAGGTATCGACCGTCTTCAACGCCAAGGGCTCCGAGAACATCACTTGGGAGACCAACTCCAACTTCAACGCCGGCGTGGAATTCAGCTTCCTGCGCGGTACGGTTTCCGGCGGCGTCGAGTATTTCCTCCGCAAGACGACCGACATGCTGCTGTCGTTCCCGGTCGCTCCGTCGCTGGGCTATTCGTCCTACTACGCCAACGTGGGCGACATGCGCAACAGCGGTGTAGAAATCGAGCTGAACTTTACGCCGATCCGGCGGGAGCATGTCCAGTGGGACATCAACCTCAACATGACGCACCTGCGCAACAAGATCACCATGCTGCCGCCCGAACGCCGCAACAAGCAGGTCGAGGGGTACTACGGCTACGTCAGCGGCACGAGCTTCTACGGCGAAGGACTTCCCATGTACACCTTCTACATGAAGAAGTACGCCGGCGTCTCGGAGGACGGCAAATCCATGTGGTACATGGACGAGACCGACGGCAAGGGCAACCCCACGGGCAAGCGCGTCACGACCACCGAGTTCGCCAAGGCGTCGGACTATCTCTGCGGCGACCCCATTCCCGACCTCTACGGCGGCTTCGGCACGAGCTTCAGCTACCGGGGCTTCGACCTGAGCGTGGCCTTCACCTACCAGATCGGCGGCCTGGCCTACGACTCGGGCTATGCGGCGGCCATGTACTCGCCGGCCAACAAATCGACGGGCATGAACTGGCACAAGGACATCCTCAAGGCATGGAGCCCGGAGAACCCCTCGTCGGACATCCCGCGCCTGCAATACGAGGATCAGGACCAGAACGCCACCTCCGACCGTTTCCTCATGGACGCCAGTTACCTGAACTTGCAGAACATCAACGTGGGCTATACGCTGCCGGCGAAGTTCACGCAGAAGTTCGGCGTGGACCGCCTGCGCATCTACCTCGCCTGCGAGAACGTCTGCTACTGGTCCAAGCGTCAGGGATTCGATCCCCGCTACTCCTACACGGGATCCACTTCCCAGGCCGCCTACTCGCCGGTACGCACGATTTCGGGCGGTATCAATATCCAATTCTAACGCTTTTCCGCATATGAAAAACATTCTCAAAATATCGGCCGCGGCGGCAGCCATGACCCTCGCGCTGAGCGGCTGTATCAAGGATGCCACGCCCACGCAGATCGCCACCGAGGACCAGGTGACGCTCGAGACGCTCGTCCGCGGCATCCCGGCGGCCCTCGTCATGTATAACTCGACCGGCTACGCGCAGGACGGCGCCGCATGGGACTTCTCGCTGCCGGCCATCCACCTGGCCACGGAGTCCATGACGGGCGATCTGGTCGTTACGGGCAACATCGGCTACGACTGGTTCACGCAGTGGGGAACCAACGTATCGCTCGGTTCGGATTACGCCGTGGGCGCGCTCACGTGGGACAACTACTACACGTGGATCATGATGGCCAACAACGTCATCAAGCAGATCGACGCCTCGGACTTCTCCTCGCTCGACGCCACGCAGCGCTCCTACCTGGGCTTCGCCTACACCTACCGGGCCATGTTCTACCTCGATCTGGTGCGTCTGTACGAATTCAAGGAGAACACGGTGACCGAAGCGCCCGAACTGCTGGGGCTGGGCGTGCCCGTCGTGCTGCCCGAGACCACCGAGGCCGAGGCCAAGAACAACCCCCGCGCCAAGGTCGATGACATCTACGACAAGGTGATCTTCCCCGACCTGGACAAGGCCGAAGAGCTGTTGAGCGGCTTTACGGCCCCCGACAAGTACACGATCAGCCTGGCGCTGGTTTACGGACTGAAGGCCCGGGCCTGGCTCGAGCGGGGCACGGCGAAGGAGGACAATGCCGCTTATGCGCAGGCGGCCGAGTACGCCCGGCAGGCCATCACCGCCAGCGGCTGCACGCCCCTGACGCAGGAGCAGTGGGAAGACCCCACGAACGGCTTCAACAGCGCCACGTCGAACGATGCCTGGATCTGGGGCCTCGCCCTGCCGAGCGAGAGCGTCGCCAACCTCTTCTGCTTCACCGTGCACATGAGCTGCGAAAACGACTGGGCTCCCTACCACGCCGGCCGCGGCATCAACCGGAACCTCTATTACAGCATCGACTCGCGCGACTTCCGCCGCCACTCGTGGCTCGACCCCGACCGCAGCTCCTACGCCTACAAGAGCTGCCGTCCCGACGCCGACACCTACTTCAAGGAGTCGCTGGCCGACTTCGCCAACATCAAGTTCCGCCCGGCGCAGGGCGCCTATGCCGACTACAAGGTGGGCGGCGCGGCCGACCATTGCTGCATGCGCGTCGAGGAGATGTACTTCATCGAGGCCGAGGCCACGGCGCAGGCCGGCGACCTGGCCGGCGGCATCCGCCTGCTCAACGAGTTCATGACCTCCTACCGCATGATGAACGGCGCGACCTACGACTGCACGAGCAAGTCGGGAACGCTCGAAGGGTTCATCAACGAGCTGATGCTCCAGAAGCGCATCGAGTTCTGGGGCGAAGGCATCGTCATGTTCGACATGAAGCGGCTCGACATGTCCAGCAAGCGCGGTTACGTCGGGACCAACGCGCCCTCGTCGTACCGCCTCAACGTCGAGGGACGCGCTCCCTACTGGAATTTCGTAATCATCCGCTCCGAGACGCAGAACAACCCCGTCATCGCCACGCAGAACAACCCCGACCCGTCGGGACTGGTCGAGCCGTGGAAGGGCTGACCTGCTGCGCAAAAATGCTTACTAACATTTAAATCAGCGAATTGTGAAGACACTCAAATACATCTTATGGGCATTCCTGGCGGCATTCGCGGCCGTCGGCTGCTCGGACGACCCGACCTACACGGCCGGCTCCGAGGAGGACCCGGATAACTACGGCGTCTATTTCCCGACCCAGACTTCGCCGACGGAGGTGGAGCTGGATCCCGCGGAAGAGCCCGAGATCACCTACAAGGTCCGCCGCACCCGGTATCTCGACGCCATCACGGTTCCGGTCGAGATCACGACCAGCGCGGAGGAGATTTTCGAAATCGAACCGATCGTCTTCGGTCCGGGCGAGGAGGAGACCGAATTCACCGTCTCCTTCCCCAACGCCAAGGAGGGCGAGACCTACACGTGCGACATCCGCATCGTAGATCCGCACTACATTTCGATCTACGGTCCCAGGGCGACGAGCCTTTCGTTCTCGGTGCTCCGCGCGGGCTGGGAGCTGGTGACCGAAGGGGAAGCGACCAAAGGCAAATGGCGCGACGAGGTGATCGGCGACATCTACTCGATGGACGTCTCGACGTTCAACCCCTACCCCGAAGTCGAGGTCGAAATCTACCAGCGCACGGACCTTCCGGGCTACTACCGCGTGAAGGTCTATAACAGCACCCTCGTCACGGCGCTGGTCGGCCAGCAGATGAACGTCCAGAGCCGCGACGTGTGGACGATCATCGACGCCCGCGACCCGAACAGGGTATTCCTGCCCTACCAATCGACCGGACTGACGCTCAACTCCGGCGACGGCGAGCTCAAATTCGCCTCCAACGTGGCCGAGAACTTCGTCATGGAGGAGTCGGCCGGACAGTACGGCACGCTCAAGGACGGCGTCATCACCTTCCCGGCGCAGAGCATCCTGCTCGAACTGGAGAAGGAAGCGGGATCGTTCTTCTACGGCAACCGGAACGGAATGCACCGCATCCTGATGCCGGGCGTCGTGATTCCCGACTACACCGTGACGCTCGCCAAGAGCGAACCGAAGGAGGGCGTCGTGGAGATCGCAGCGACCTTCGCGGCGGACGCCCGGGAGATGAAATACGCGGTGTTCGAAGGCGTGCTCGACGACGGACAGGCCAGCCTGACGGCTCAGGACATGGACAAGAACAAGGACAATCCGGACACGTTCCAGGGTTCGATCACCGAATCCGGCACGATCCGCGTCGAGAACAGGCAGACGGGCAAATACACGCTCGTGGGCTGCATCTACGACGAGGAGGGCACGATGCGCTCCTACGCCTTCGTATCGTTCGGCTACGTGGCCGCAGACGACGAAAAGCCGGTGATCCTCACGGTGGGTCTCGAGGCCACCAACGAATATGCGGGCCAGGGGCTGACATCGGACAACTCGGCGAAGTTCTACGCCTACGGCGAGGGAATCGAATCGGCCGTCTATGGACTGTTCCGCAGCAGCCGGCTCGAAGGCATCGACAAGAACGCGCTGCTGGACAGCCAGGGCACGCCCTTCACCGAGGAGCAGCTCGCCCAGCTCAACGACAAACACTTCAGCGTCATGCTGACCGGCCTGAACGGCGACAGCGAGTACACGCTGCTGATGCGCGCCAGCAACGGCTACATCAGCGAGATCAAGGAGGCCGCCTACAAGACCACGGGCACGTACAACCCGGCCATGGAGGATTTCGTTTACGAAGACTTCCTCTCCGCCGAGGAGCAGCCTTCGGTCGAGAAGCTCAGATCGACGGTGTGGAACTACTACGCCATGGACCTGATGGATTACTCCTCGGAACAGCCGATGCGCCGGAAGATCGGCTCCGTGACGATGACCGACAACCCCGAGATCACCGCACAAGCGGGAGGCACGGTGCTGAACGTGGACGGCCTCTCGGGCATCGACTTCGAGAGCGGCGGTTCCGTATTCGGCTTCTACATCCCGGGCAACCAGACCTTCGACGGCTACAACGGCGTCCTGGCGCTCTACACCGACAAGGACCTCACGCCGGCCACCTACAAGGGAAAAAGCACGATCCTCGGTTTCACGCCGCTGGAATCGCCCACCTCCATCTATTACGGTTACGGTCTGTTCGTGGGCGCCGTCGCCGACGGATACCTCTACTGCGTACCGTCGCCCGC
>OMCM01001300.1_pt1 | contig 12844 bp, 10 predicted proteins | sample 1645021 | NCBI WGS metagenome assembly OMCM01 (sample SAMEA103958142, study PRJEB25191) | human gut metagenome | biome: human-associated habitat [ENVO:00009003]; feature: intestine environment [ENVO:2100002]; material: feces | place: Germany | collected 2013/2015
CTCTTTTTTATCCGAATGACAATGAGCAGAACAATACAACGGATTTGCCTTTTTCTTTTCTGCCTGCCAGTTTTCGGCAGTTGCATGAAATGGGATTACGGAGAGATGGAAGATTTCTCTGTATCGGCCTCTGGTCTTTTCATTACCAACGAGGGGAATTTCCAGTACAGCAATGCCACGCTTTCCTACTACGATCCCGCCACGTGCGAAGTGGAGAATGAAGTGTTTTACCGTGCCAACGGGTTCAAGTTGGGCGATGTGGCCCAGTCTATGGTTATCCGGGACGGTATAGGCTGGATCGTGGTGAACAACTCGCATGTGATTTTCGCCATCGACATCAATACTTTCAAGGAAGTGGGCCGTATCACAGGTTTCACCTCACCCCGGTATATCCATTTTCTGTCGGATGAGAAAGCCTATGTGACGCAGATATGGGACTACCGTATCTTCATCATCAACCCCAAGACATACGAGATTACCGGCTATATCGAATGTCCAGACATGGACATGGAATCGGGTTCCACCGAACAAATGGTACAATACGGCAAGTACGTCTATGTGAACTGCTGGTCGTACCAGAACCGCATCCTGAAAATCGACACGGAGACGGACAAGGTCGTGGACGAACTGACCATCGGCATACAACCTACTTCGCTGGTCATGGACAAATACAACAAGATGTGGACCATCACGGATGGCGGTTACGAGGGCAGCCCATACGGTTACGAGGCACCGTCTCTCTATCGTATAGACGCCGAGACTTTCACCGTAGAGAAACAGTTCAAGTTTAAGCTGGGCGACTGGCCTTCGGAAGTCCAGCTCAACGGTACACGGGATATACTTTACTGGATCAACAACGATATTTGGCGAATGCCGGTGGAAGCCGACCGTGTTCCCGTCCGGCCTTTTCTGGAGTTTCGGGACACCAAATACTACGGCCTTACGGTCAATCCCAACAACGGGGAGGTATATGTGGCCGACGCTATTGATTACCAGCAACAAGGTATCGTGTATCGCTATTCGCCGCAAGGCAAGCTGATCGATGAATTTTACGTGGGAATCATTCCGGGAGCTTTCTGCTGGAAATAACGAGGAAGGAGGACAAAAATGAAAAGACATCTTATTCTATTGTTCGTGGGGGTAAGCCTGCCCTTTCTGCTTGCCGCCCAGCAGAAAAATTCCGTCAGCATTACCAAAAGGGTACTACGTATTCCGGAGGTTACGGTGGTGGGCAAACGACCTATGAAGGATATAGGCGTGCAACGAACCCGTTTCGATTCCATCGCCATGAAAGAGAACATCGCCTTGTCTATGGCCGATGTGCTGACATTCAACTCATCCGTTTTTGTCAAGAACTACGGACGCGCCACGTTATCCACCGTGGCTTTCCGGGGTACCTCTCCCTCGCATACCCAAGTGACGTGGAATGGTATGCGCATTAACAACCCGATGCTGGGCATGACGGATTTTTCCACCATCCCTTCTTACTTTATCGATGATGCCTCGCTGCTGCACGGAACGTCATCGGTAAACGAAACGGGCGGCGGCTTGGGTGGTCTGGTCAGGCTCTCCACTTCTCCGGCCAACCATGAAGGGTTCGGGTTGCAGTACGTGCAGGGAGTGGGGTCGTTCAGCACGTTCGACGAGTTTCTCCGCCTGACCTACGGTGACAAACACTGGCAGTCCTCCACCCGTGTGGTGTATTCCTCTTCCCCCAACGACTACAAATACCGAAACCGGGACAAGAAGGAAAACATCTATGACGAGGACAAGAACATCATCGGTTCCTATTACCCGACGGAACGCAACCGCAGCGGGGCTTATAAGGATCTGCACGTCTTGCAGGAAATTTATTATAACACGGGCGAAGGCGACAAGTTCGGGCTAAACGCCTGGTATATCAATTCCAACCGGGAACTGGCGATGCTCAGCACGGATTACGGGAACGACATGGACTTCGAGAACCGCCAAAGGGAGCAGACGTTTCGCGGCGTCCTCTCGTGGGATCGCGTGCGGGAGAAATGGAAGGTCGGTGTAAAAGGCGGCTATATACACACATGGATGGCCTATGATTACAAGCGGGACAAGGGAAACGGCGAAATGGCTTCGATGACCCGCTCACGCAGTAAGATTAACACGTTCTACGGAAGTGCGGACGGGGATTATGCTCCTTCAGAGAAATGGCTGTTCACGGCCGGTGTTTCCGTACACCAGCATTTGGTGGAAAGCGCGGACAAAAATATCATCTCGCAGGAAGGTAACAAGGCTGTTGTCGGGTATGACAAGGGACGTGTCGAGTTTTCCGGTTCCGTTTCTGCGAAATGGCGGCCTGTCGATCGTTTTGCCGCCTCGCTTGTCCTTCGCGAGGATATGTTCGGTACGGAATGGGCCCCGGTTATCCCGGCTTTCTTCATCGACGGGGTACTGTCGAAAAAAGGCAATATCGTGGCGAAAGCATCCATCTCCCGGAACTACCGTTTTCCCACGCTGAACGACCTCTATTTTCTGCCGGGCGGTAATCCCGACCTGAAAAGCGAGCACGGCTTCACATACGACGTGGGGTTGTCGTTCTCGGTGGGGAAAGAAAATGTATATGCTTTGAGCGGTGGTATCAACTGGTTCGATTCGCACATCGACGACTGGATCATCTGGCTACCCACAACCAAGGGATTCTTCTCCCCCAGAAACCTCAAAAAGGTACATGCTTACGGGGCAGAGACCAACGCCCACCTTGATATAATGCTCGGAAAGGACTGGAAACTGGATATGAACGGAACTTTCTCGTGGACTCCCTCGATCAACGAGAGCGAACCGATGAGTCCGGCAGACCAATCCGTCGGCAAACAGTTGCCATACGTGCCGGAGTTTTCCGCAACGGTGACCGGACGTCTGTCATGGCGGACATGGAGCCTGCTTTACAAATGGTGTTATTACAGCCAGCGTTATACCATGTCGAGTAATGACTATACCCTGACGGGCTATCTGCCCCCTTACTTCATGAATAACGTGACACTGGAAAAACAGCTCTCTTTCCGATGGGCCGATCTGTCGCTAAAGGGCAGCATCAACAACCTGTTCGATGAAGAATACCTTTCCGTATTGTCCCGTCCCATGCCGGGCATCAATTTCGAGATATTCATCGGCATAACACCCAAGTTCGGAAAAAACAAAAATAGTAAACGATAATCTGCATCAATATGAACGCATTAAAGAATTTAAGCCTGATTTTGTTGCTTTCTCTGGCATTTACAGGCTGCCACAACAAAAGCTCAAAAATCAATGATTTCAACCTGCTGCTTTATGCTCCCGAATATGCCTCCGGCTTCGACATCAAAGGGGCGGGCGGGAAGGAAAGCGTACTGATAACCGTCAGGAATCCCTGGCAGGGAGCGGACAGTGTAACCACATGGCTGTTTATCGTCCGCAACGGTGAAGAGGTTCCCGAAGGGTTTGCAGGACAGGTACTCAAAGGAGACGCCAAACGCATCGTGGCGATGTCTTCCACTCATATCGCCATGCTTGACGCAATCGGTGAAGTCCGGTGTATAACCGGCGTTTCGGGAATCGACTACATTTCCAACCCAGACATCCAAGCCCGCCGCGACAGTATTGGCGATGTCGGCTATGAAGGGAACATCAACTACGAGTTGCTGCTCTCGCTCGATCCCGACCTCGTTCTGCTCTATGGGGTGAACGGCGCAAGCGCAATGGAAAGCAAACTCGAAGAACTCGACATACCGTTCATGTATGTCGGCGATTATCTTGAAGAGTCGCCTCTCGGCAAGGCCGAATGGATGGTAGTGCTTTCAGAAGTCACAGGAAAACGTGAGAAGGGTGAAAAAGCCTTTGCCGCAATCCCGGTCAGATACAACGCCTTGAAAAAGAAAGTGGCCGACAGTACCCTCGGCACTCCTTCGGTTATGCTTAATGTTCCCTATGGCGACTCGTGGTTCATGCCTTCAACCCAAAGTTATGTAGCCCGCTTGATTACTGATGCGGGAGGCCGCTATATCTACCAGAAGAACACGGGAAACGCTTCTATCCCCATTGACTTAGAAGAAGCATATCTGCTCGCGTCGGATGCGGACATGTGGCTGAACGTGGGAATGGCGAACTCCCTTGACGACTTGAAGGCATCATGTCCGAAATTCACCGATACCCGATGTTTCAAAAATGGAGAGGTGTATAACAACAACGCCCGTACCAACACAGCCGGGGGTAACGACTATTACGAGTCTGCCGTCGTGAATCCTGACATCGTGCTCCGCGACCTCGTGAAGATATTCCATCCTGAACTGGTGCAGGAAGAGTGTGTGTATTACAAGCAACTGAAATAGATGCGTTCCCGTTCGACTATATTATTCTCCATATTGATTACGCTCACGGTCGGTCTTTTTTTACTGGACTTGGCCGTGGGAGCTGTCAACATTCCGATCCGCGATGTATGGGCAGCACTGACCGGGGGAAATTGTTCCCGTGCCACGGAAAAAATCGTACTCAACATACGCCTCATAAAAGCTATAGTGGCACTGTTGGCCGGGGCTGCCTTATCGGTCAGCGGTCTTCAGATGCAGACCCTCTTCCGTAATCCTCTTGCCGGTCCCTATGTCCTTGGCATCAGTTCCGGTGCAAGTCTCGGTGTGGCACTTGTGGTACTTGCCGGGATCGGTTCATCAATAGGCATTGCCGGAGCAGCGTGGGTGGGTGCGGCTGTCGTGTTGCTCGTGATAACTGCCGTCGGACAGCGAATAAAAGACATCATGGTAATCCTGATTCTGGGCATGATGTTCTCATCGGGCGTAGGTGCTGTCGTGCAGATATTGCAGTACCTCAGCAAAGAGGAATCGCTGAAAGCCTTTGTCATTTGGACGATGGGGGCTTTGGGTGACGTCACCTCCGGACAACTTCTGATTCTTGTTCCATCGGTGTTTGCCGGACTGCTGTTGGCGGTACTGACCATCAAACCGCTTAACCTCCTGCTGTTCGGAGAGGAATATGCCGTAACAATGGGACTGAATATTCGGCGTTCACGCAGCCTGTTGTTTCTCTCGACAACGCTGCTCGCCGGAACGATAACCGCTTTTTGCGGTCCGATAGGTTTCATAGGTCTCGCTATGCCTCATGTCACAAGAATGCTTTTCCAAAATAGCGATCATCATGTCCTTCTGCCCGGAACAATTCTTTCGGGAGCATCGATATTGCTTCTTTGCGACATCATTTCTAAAATATTCACCTTGCCGATCAACGCCATTACAGCTCTATTGGGAATCCCAATCGTCGTATGGGTGGTTTTACGCAACAAATCCATCACCGCATGATAGAATTACAGCATTTTTCCATAGGTTACAAAGAAAACTCGTTGCTCCACGAGGTAAATGCCACGATAAAAAAAGGTCAACTGACAGCCCTTATCGGAAGAAACGGGACAGGAAAATCGACGTTGCTCCGCGCCATAGCCGGTCTGAACCGGTGTTATTCCGGAAAAATCATTCTCGACGGGCACGACATCGCCTGCATGAAAACCGAAGATATGGCAAAAACGCTGGCTGTCGTCACGACCGAGCGCACGCGCATCGCCAACCTGCGGTGCAAGGATGTCGTAGCCATAGGCCGTGCTCCTTATACCAACTGGATAGGTAGGATGCAAGAAACAGATAAGGAGATAGTCATGCAATCGCTCATTTCGGTGGGAATGGAGGCTTATGCAAACCGCACGATGGATAAAATGTCGGATGGCGAATGCCAGCGTGTGATGATTGCTCGTGCATTGGCACAGGATACTCCTATCATTCTCCTTGATGAACCGACTTCCTTTCTTGACATGCCTAATCGCTACGAACTTGTGGCGTTGCTTCGTAGGCTTGTCCACGACGAGAAAAAATGTATCATGTTCTCGACACATGAACTTGACATCGCGTTGTCCATGTGCGATTCGATAGCATTGTTAGATACCCCGAATTTAAGTTGCTTGACCGCGTCTGAAATGCAGAAAAGCGGATACATTGACAGACTTTTCCAAAATGAAAACATCCGTTTCGACTCCTTATGCGGTACAATGATTTTGAAACAATGAGTATATACACTGTAGAAAATTTTACTTCAGACATCACTGTTGAAGGATATATCGCCGAATTCCGTGACGAACCACATTTTCTTGAACTTTGCAAACAATGTACCAATTACGGTAAAAGTTGGGGGTGTCCTCCATTTGATTTTGATACGGAATCGTTTCTCCGACAATACAAGTATGCACATCTTATGGCAACGAAGATAATCCCTGAAGACAAAGATATTCCGATTGAATATACACAAAAACTCATTTTACCGGAACGGATACGAATCGAGAGCGAATTATTGGATATGGAACGGAAATATGGAGGGCGTTCATTTGCCTATATAGGTAAATGTCTTCACTGCTCAGATAACGAGTGTACGCGTAACTGCGGCACACCATGCCGACACCCGGAAAAAGTGCGTCCGTCACTCGAAGCCTTCGGATTTGACATAGCCAAAACGCTTTCTGAACTTTTTAACATCAAACTTCTTTGGGGAAAGGATGGCAAATTACCTGAATATCTTGTTCTCGTAAGCGGATTTTTTCATAATGAATACGAACTTTGCAACATAGCATACTAATGATTCGGACATGAAATAAACAGACAAACTAACCACATTCGGTTCAATCTGTTTTGTGATTTCAAATGAATTATAGTTAGATATGTAAAAAGCGACGCTGGAGCTTGAAATAAGTAACGGTTTATCGGTGTATTCTCCGTTAAACCGTCCTGTTTTCGTTAAACGAAAACACAACTTGCTGTCCCCTAATGGGGACAACATTCTCCAATAGGAATTGTGTATCAGCCCATTGTACGGCTATTCTCCTGTGATTTTCGGGTCATTTCCATCAGGCATTTGCCGGCTGCTCTCCCCATAAAAAGGTGGCTGTCTCTCCTGAATCATGTGACTTACGCCCATAATTCAGGAATAAGGGAGACGTATGTACTGGAAATCTGCCCTTTCCATACCCTATTCTCCATTAATGGATTGTTATTTTTACACTTCTGCAAATGGAGAATGGCAGGTAGCCGTATACACCTTATTGTTTTTCTTCATTGTCTCCATTAATGGATTGTTACTTTTACACATCTACAAAAGGAGAATGGGCTGTGAACCGTATATGCCTTATGGCTTTCCTTCATTGTCTCCATTAACGGATTGCTACTTATACACATCTGCAAATGAAGAATGGGCATGTAACCGTGTATGTCTTATGGTTTCTTTTCCTTGTCTCCATTGATGGATTGCTACTTCTACACATCTGCAAATGAAGAATGAGCATGTAACCGTGTATGCCTTATGGTTTTCCTTCATTGTCTCCTTTGACGGATTGTTACTTCTACACTTCTGCAAATGGAGAATGACAGGTAGCCGTGTATGCCTTATGGTTTTCCCTCATTGTCTCCTTTGATGGATTGCTACTTTTACACTTCTACAGACCGATAATTCAAGAATCCGTATCAGGACGGATGCATGCTCCCACACCTGCCCATAAGGATTTGAAAGGGGCGGTGGACAAGGAACGGAATCCCGCCGCTTTTCCACGCCGCTACGGACAGCAGGATTCTGACGTCACTCCTGCATGGGAAGAACCATCCGGATGGAACCATATGTTCGTCCCCCCGTCATGTGTATCATGACAATCCCCGACTTTGGATGACTATAAGTGACAGGTGGTTCCGTTCCGTCCTGTCCTCTTCTTTTTTTATTTTGTATTCCGAAACAATGCCAGTTGTGTAATTTAATAATTTAAGATTTTAAGACAATGGATTCAGAAAAGGAAAAGAACCGGCTTTCCGATATCGTTCTCGAGAGGGTCGGACTCACGGGAAACCTTCTGTCAGCTCCCGTTTCCCCATCCCCGGAACCGGCGGTGGATATGCCGGGTCATGAAAGGCAGGTCCGTGCAGGGAAAGTGACAGCCCCGGAAGAATACAAGAGGAGGTTTCTGGTTCCCGCTCCCAAGTCTGTGGAGTGGAAGACCGCGTATATTGACGGGAGGCTGCACCGCCGGATCGCCATGCTGGTCAGGGCCGCCGGTTGCGGCAGCATCTCCGGGTTTATCATCCGGCTGCTGGAGCTCCATATGGAGGAACATAGGGAGGATATCGCCGCCCTGCTCGGTGAGGTCTACCGTCCCTGGGATGAGGACGGGCAGCCGGGAGAACCGGCCCGCCGATAAAATGTTGTCATTGTCCAAGAAGATATATCATGACAGGAAAGAACGTAAAAGACCGGATGGGTCCCGGCGGGATGGACGCGGACCGCATCCGTGAGATCATGGGGGAAGCACCTGCCTGTCCCCGGAAGGGACGTGGAACGTCCGGTAACGACATAATGCGTCCCGCAAGGAAAAGCGGCCCCATGCAGCCGTCCGTCTATGGGGAGGAATACCTGCATGGCATTGCGGGCGTGCAGCGCCGGTCACTGCATATTCCTGCCGCCCTGTCCATCCTGGCGGGAGCCTCGAGAAATGGAACGGTCACGCTGGAGGGGTTCATCAACCACCTTGTATCGCGGCATCTGGAAGAATACAGGGAAACGGTGGAGATGATTCTGGAAGAGTCCCTGCCCGACCGGTCATAATAGTGTTTAACATTTAATGCAAGAAGTATGATGAAAAAAGAAAAAGAGTTGTTGGTTGCCGTCGCCAGCCAGAAGGGTGGCGTGGGAAAATCCGTCTTTACGGTACTGCTGGCCAGTGTGCTGCATTACCGCAAAGGCCTGCGTGTGGCGGTTGTGGACTGTGACTACCCGCAGCACAGCATCGCCCTGATGCGTGAGAGGGACATGGAGAGTGTCATGAAAAATGACGACCTGAAGGTGAGCCTTTACCGGCAGCACGAGAGAATCCGGAAGCCTGCCTATCCGGTCATCAAAAGCGATCCGGAAAAGGCGGTGGAGGACCTGCATCGTTATATGGACGAAAAGGGGGAAACTTTCGATATCGTGCTTTTCGACCTTCCCGGAACGCTCCGCAGCGAGGGGGTGGTCTATACTGTTGCCGCGATGGACTACATTTTCGTCCCGCTCAAGGCGGACAACATCGTCATGCAGAGTTCCCTGCAGTTTACCAAGGCTCTGGAAGAGGAGCTGGTCGCCAGGAAGAACTGCAACCTGAAAGGGACCTGGCTGTTCTGGAACATGGTGGACAGGAGGGGGCGGAAGGACCTGTATGACGCCTGGAACCGGGTCATCGACAAGATGGGGCTGCGGCTGCTGTCCTCACACATTCCGAACACCCTCCGCTACAACAGGGAGGCGGACCCTGTCTGCAAGGGTGTCTTCCGTTCCACGCTGTTTCCACCCGATCCCCATCAGGAGAAAGGCTCCGGCCTTCCTGAACTGGTGGAGGAGATATGCCGTACCATCGGCCTGGAGGAACCCGATACCGACCGGTAGCGGATGTCAGGGTATAGACACCTTAAATAAGGACTTTTAGCCTAAGATAAAGTAAGCTAATGGCGTGATAATAAGGATCTTATAATTACGATATCTCCTGTAAAAGCATTACCTTAGTAGTGTAATAATAAAGGAGGTAATAAATTATGAACGAGCAAATCAGAAGCATTTTAGCACAAGAAACGACAAAGACGAGCAAGATCCGGCAACTGTATCTTCTGGGTGTTCCCCGTGCGGAAATCGCACGAATGGTGACCAACGGAAACTACGGCTTTGTAGTGAACGCCCTGCGCCGTATGAGTGAATGTGAGTGCGGTCCGAACATCCAACCGTTGGCAGCCGCACCGGATTACACTTTCAACCGCAAGTTCGGTATCGAGATCGAGGCTTACAACTGTTCCCGCGAACGGCTCGCACGCGAGCTCAGGGAGTCCGGTATCGAGGTTGTGGTGGAAGGTTACAACCATACCACCCGTCCGCATTGGAAACTCGTGACAGACAGTAGTCTGAACGGGAATGACACCTTCGAGCTGGTCAGTCCGATCCTTGTCGGCGAAGCCGGGTTACGTGAACTGGAGAAGGTCTGCTGGGTGCTTGAGCTGTGTGATGTGAAGGTGAACGGGAGCTGCGGGCTTCACGTGCATATCGATGCCGCCGGTTTCAGCATGGAGACCTGGCGCAACCTGGCCCTGAGCTACAAACACCTGGAACCGGTCATCGACAGGTTCATGCCTGCATCCCGCAGGGACAACTACTATTGCCGTGGGCTGGGCCATGTCTCTGACGGGATGATACGTTCCGCCCGGACGGTGGACGAGCTGAAAGGAAGGATCGGTGACCGTTACCACAAGGTGAACCTTGAGGCCTACTCACGGCACAAGACGGTCGAGTTCCGGCAGCATTCGGGAACGACCAGCTTCACAAAAATGCGAAATTGGGTGCTGTTTCTCCACAAATTGGTTACCTTTGCCACAAGGGGACAGGTGCCTGCGGGCACCGCGCTCCAGGACATCCCCTTCCTGGATGGTGAACAGAAACTATATTATAAACTGAGAACTAAAAAATTATCGGCATGAACAGGCATATGTATATTTTGGCGGATGGCGGCAGGATTGCCGCCTCCGGCCCTTCCGAGTTTGTACGCCTCCTGCGTGAGGGCAGCTGGTTTGACAGCGGGTGCACCGATAAGGAGTACATGATGAATTTCTCCGGGCGGTACAGGGAACTGCACGGGGTGACGGTGAGGACCGACACGCCGGAGCATTTCATGGACGACCTGAAAAAGTACGGTTACATCAAGGGTTGAGAGGCCCGTTCCTTTATTGTTACGTTCCCTGCCGGTTCATTCATCTCCGGTGGGGATTTTTTTCTTTTTTCACGGTATCTGATCTCCGCCGTATCCTGTTTTCCGGAGGCTGGTTTCACGACCTCCTTCCTCAATCATTTTTTTCTCTTTTCATACTGCTATCAACGGATTGTCGTACTTTTACACACAATCCCGGCAATATCGGGAAGAATCCCGGGCTCTCGCCGGACTGCCATTTGTCATATCTTTTGCCGGCATTGACTATTTATGTCTATATATGACTATAACTGACAAGGTATTCCCTCATACATTTACTCTTTTTTTCTTTGCGGCGTAGGACGACAATCCGCCACCGGGAACGTCCGCCTGACCAAACACCCGGTTATCACATGGAATTAATGTATAAATCAGAAGTTATGGTTATGGACAGCATTGAAAGGAACCCCCAAATCCGTATCATATCGACGGGAAGAAGATGCCGGATATACGTTGCTGCTAAAGGTTCATATTTGAACCGCATTTCCGGGGACCGGAAAGAGGTGGCGCCCACAAGGACTTTTCATCACCGGTCGGAAAGTAAAAAGGCGATAACGGAGAAACGGTAAAAAATATATTGAACTCCTTCTTCAAACAGCTCCGGAGGGGGAGTCGGAAACCACGACACCCAGCCGGAAGTGCCTTTGGAAAGTATTTTGAACTGTATTTCAATAATTTGAGTTTCTGACAGGAAGCTATTTAAAATGGAAAGAAAAATGGACTATAATAAGAAAACTGAATATGGTTAACGATAATTAGTATATTTATGCAGTTGTCGTGCATGGAAAGCTCGTCGGGGCTGACTGCTCAGCCCCTATTCTTATGGATTACGCAAGCGAATTTTGATAATTTCTCGAAAAAAAAGCATCCGTCCTAATTACAGCGAACATAATCGTAACTAATTTCGCTCTAACTGCATTCAGAACCGACATCTTATTTTTTCCCTCTTCGACCTTTCTGTCATAATATTTCTTCAATGGACTATTTTTCACTTGTGAAACAGATAGTGCCGCCATATGTAGCAAATGCTTGATGCTTTTGTCAGCCCTATTAGATACTCTATTTTTAGAACGTTGGCTACTTCCTGACACATAGACGAACGGAACAACTCCTGCATGACAGCAAAACTTCCTGGGATCAGTAAAAGAAGTGAAAGCATCTGTTTCCATGATCATCTTCAGTGCAACACGTTCCCCAACTCCATCCACAGACATGAGTAAATCCATTTGATGAGCAATGACAGGTGCTTGATTTATAAGTTCTTTTATTTCAAGGTCTATTTGTGCTATGTAATCCGTAAATGTATTGATAATCCCTTCAACTCTATTGCATTTAGCAATATATATTGAGTGTTCCATATAGTCTACCTGATCTTTTAGCTGGGATTGATATTTAGCCCTATCTGCAACAAGCATACTGCGTTCTGTTGATAAGTTTTTGAGTTTTTGTATTATAAGCTCTGATGCGGTATACGGTTGTAGGCAATCATTATATCTTTCTGCATACATTGCTATTCGGCAGGCATCTATTTTATCATTTTTGCCACGAGGTATTCCATGACAATATTTTATTTTAGCTGCATCTTCCAAACATAAGTAGACTCCTATACTTTTTGTTGCACAGACCAAAGGATAGGTATATTGCCCTGTATGTTCCGCACAGACAACCAAACTGTCCTCAGAGAGGAAAAATTTCTCAAACGTTCTTGTTAACCAAGATTTAATAGAGGATAGATCATTAGGAATAACATCATAAAGGATGTCCTTACCGTTACTCCTTAAACATAAATCCAATTTTTTCTTACTCACATCAACTCCTAAATAAAAAACTTTCATACTTTTGTTTTTGAACATTAAACAAAAAAGAAAGGACCTGAACTTGACCTAATAATCTTAAACAGGTTTACTGAAATTCTTATATGGGTTTGAGTTCAAGGAAGGAGCAAAAGGACCGAATAGGGACTTAGACTTGACTTCTATTGCCGCTGATGGTTTTCCTTTTGCTTTCCTTTCAATATCAATTCAAAGATAAATATTTTGATGC
>OMCM01001309.1_pt1 | contig 12781 bp, 9 predicted proteins | sample 1645021 | NCBI WGS metagenome assembly OMCM01 (sample SAMEA103958142, study PRJEB25191) | human gut metagenome | biome: human-associated habitat [ENVO:00009003]; feature: intestine environment [ENVO:2100002]; material: feces | place: Germany | collected 2013/2015
AAAGACTCGGAAAGGATTTGGATAACAACTTACAGCTATGTGCTTTTATCCGCGACCGGAATTATATACGATTACATATTTATTCTTAAAGACCGTAATGTTTGCGATAAGATTGTATCAGTTGTTCCATCATCCTTGTAGATTCATAAGATTCTGTTACCTTTCTTATATCATACATTCCCCGGAATGTTCCCCAAAAACGCCCATAAGGACCACTCAATAATACAGAAGTTTCTGATTTGTCTTGAATAAGTTCGTTAGTGTACACGAACCTTAATGAAAATTTTTCATTTGCCTCATTTGTACAATGCATTTGCACAAATCGCATGTTATCTTCAGTTGGATGAACTCCTTCTTCTGTCAATTCGACAATAAGAATGAAATTTTTATACACTTCTCCTTGATATTCAAGTCTTACACCTATTGTAGGTAACTTGTCTTGCATTTGAACAAAATAGAGATATATAGTTCCTATATGTGCCTCAATATCCTCACTTAACCATGCATAGGCAGTTGGAATTCGATAGAAATAACTATTGGTAGAAAGATCGTAATTTCCAATTTTGTACTGAGCGGATGCACTCAAGGAAATGAATAATACTCCGAGAATAGATAAAATCTTTTTCATTGTTTAATTGTTTTGAGGTTGGTAATTTTAGTTATAGTATTTGTTTGATGTTTATATACGTGTACTTTATCTGTGTTGCCAATATGAAACTTGAGATGAATTATTGTTATGGCTTGTATACTTATGATAGCAATTTTCTATCTTAGAGATATTGAGTTCACTATTTCGCTTTAATAAGTATTGGCTGATTTGAGCATTTACAATCCCATCGATTTCTTGTTCTGGTTTATGAGCATATCTGTTACGCATTTCTCTATATTCTAAAGGGTGATGGTTAATAAGCAAATCATAAAATTGTTTTGCATGAAACCTTTGTGGTAAATAATCGTGAATTAAGAGTCTTAAAAGGTTGACTCCAATAGCATCTAAAATCTCAAATACACTTCTGTCCATGATTCCCAATTTTAATTAAGTCTTTTGGGATGAGGAATGCTTTTTGATGTAGTTCTTCCTTAATACATTGATCGTTATAGCATGTGCCCCCCCCCAAAAAAAACAGTAATCCGAAAGAATAGCTTTTATAGAATACTATTAATGTTCATGCCTACCGGAGGGGCTCATAGTACATCCGCCATAGGCGGTTGAACCGCAATATACACATTTGCCATAGCCGGATTCATGTTTGTGTTTTCGAGTCGGACTGTTTATGCATCCTCCATACGCAGTTGACCCGCAATAGACACACCTGTCACCTATCTGCTGGTGTTCGTGTTTCCCGTGCGGGCTGTTCATGCATCCGCCAAAAGCGGTGCTACCGCAAAATTTGCATTTACTCATAGCAACAAGTTTTTTGTTGCCATCCGGCTCCTGTATGGCGGATTAGTAGCAAAAAGAAAGTGTGGAGTCGTTCGTTTATCTGAATAGAGGTTCTGGAATACCTTTGTAGAAATAAACGAAATACAATACCCCACACCTGTCAGTATGGGATAGGTAGTCCACGACGGACTGTAAATGACACATACTGAAACAGATGATGAGCGTTGTCGTTTACCCTCTACAATGAATTTTCCAGATTCCTATTCAGGGTGAAAGCGAAACACCTTCATCAATATGTAAGCTGTTTGCACAGCACTACAAATGTAATAAAAATAATTTAACTTTCGATAGCGCTCGGCGGGGTATTGTTTGGCGAAGGTCGGCAAATTATGTTTTGGGTATAATCTACGCACATGATAAATATAACAAAGGAAGCCGGAATCTGTGAATAGGATTCCGGCTCCATTGGTCGAATGGTTGGTCTACTTGAATGTTACACCATATTTTTGGCAAATATAAAAAAAGGTTGCTATTTGAATCTCTTTATAATTGTGTTTCAGGCATTGCCGATACTGCTTTGCGCATTTATCCGGGTCGTAGTTCGGATGTAAACTGCTAACGGCTTGGAATAACGGCAATCCCTTAACTCCATATTCAGAGGCGAGCGCGCATCCGATATCGAACCATTCATTATAGTTTCGAGTGATGTCTATTTTTTTGCGTTTCAGTTTATGGATGAGAATTATTACTCGTTCATAAGTTTTATGCCGAGCGGCTACCGTTCTTAAGGAAACGGGAAGCTCTGAAATTTTTTGTTGTAATGAAATTTCGTATCCTCTATTTACTGTTTTTGAATATGCTTTTGCTTGTGTATTAAGATAAGCCTGTCTATCGAAGCTGACAATTCGTAGACGAGTTACATCCATACAACTTCGGTCTGCTTTTAATTCTGTTAGGTCTTCGATCTCGATCATGAGAGAGTTAAGATGTTCCCAATGTTTGGTGGGATCTGCAATACGGAATATCAGGTAAATGCCATGACCGCTTAATGATAATCCGCCATAGAATAAACTGTCGAAATGGTCGGCAATAATTTTGATTTGTTTATGCCACTCCGTTCCACTTCGTGGATTGTTGGGGTCTGCGTCAATATCAATGCAGACCATGCAACTGTGGCGGACTAAATTTTCCTTGCACCGTTTCCCTCTAAATAATCCGCTGGGAGTGATTGCAGGTAAATTGCGTTTCATGGCTTGCCGTTTTTGAGGGTCTTTACATTTTCTGTAGGCAATGACTCTATCTTTGAACCGCTTCATTACCAACCAATAAATTAATTTCCCATATGCGGCAGGTTGAGGTGTGTAGCAGTTTTTGAAGGCCGAAATATAAACCTTTTGAGTGAAAGGGACGATTTCAACACAATCGTTGTTTACTTTCTGATTATAATTTATTTTTTCATTTTTCATGTGTTTGATTTCTTATTTTAGGGGTTTCCATTTTTTTTTGTAAATTGGCCTATACTATAAATATAGGCCAATTTTTCGATGTGATTTTGAGTTGATTCTATTCTGTTTTTGCCTCTTTTTTGCGCGGCCTCCCACCCTTTTTGCCATACGGTGCGCCTAATTTCCCGAATGATTTACCAGCCATGCCTGCAATCTGTCTTTTCTTTTGTGCTTTAATGAACGGTCGAATTGTTCGCAGGATTCCTAATACAGGTTTAGGGAGGTCCTCATTTTTTATATTAGTGAACGCATATTCAACAATTGCCTTAAAGGCTAAAAATTGATTTTCTTTTGATAAAGTCTGTATTGAATTATAATATGAATAATAGAATCGGAAATAACTTTTATCAAGGTCATCATCAGTATCAATATCAGTTTCCGCTGTTTTTGTTGAATCTTTGAAGGCTTCCTCGAACGTCGGAACTGGAGCATATATTCCGGCCCTTAATATTTGCTTCGGAGGTTGTGGTTTCTTAATATCGTTGTTCATGATCTGTGAGTGGTTATATTTTCGATTCGGTAATTACACTCTTGTTCAATAGAGGGGCAGGTATTCTGCTTCATCCATTCTTCGACTTCCTGTCGGATGAATACAAGGCGTCGTCCACCATGGGCGGGCTTATGAAACGGGATGAGCCGTTGATGCGTGAACTTGTAGATCGAGGCCTTGGAATAGCCCGAGAGTTTAACTACCTCATCGATACACATTACATCGGAGCGAATCGGCGCAAGGCGGGATTTGAAATGAAGCGAGAGGTAAAGCTCTTTGAACTGTTTTATAGTAAGAGCTGCGATGGGGAAATCATCCCCGAATTTTGAGTAAGAATTATTATGCATAAGCTTAAAAAATTAAGTTATGCACTCCTAATACGAATGGATATTTTGAGGGTGATTTTATTTTATTATAAATATTTATTATAAGTCTTGATTATAAGTATTTTGCGTATTTTTATTTTAAGTGGTTTATATCGCTTTTTATGGATTGAATAAAAAATATGACTGAAAAATATCAGTCATATTGTATTGATTATTAGTGATTTTTGAGATGTGATGTAGAAAAATATACTATTGGCTGAAGTTTTTCTGCTTTTTTTATGCGGTTTTTGTGTTGTTTATATAATTTATCCTGTTATATGAATTTTATATCCTGTTATATAAATCTATGCCGACGAAATATTTTTTCTAATTCTTTGAAAATACATTTGTCTTTTGGGCTATGGTTGGCAACAGTTTTAACTTTGTTTGCCATATGCCAAACTGTGTTATAGGAGTTGATCTTCAATTCGGTCATGAGCCATTTAACAGATACTTTTCGGGGGTAAAACGATATTGCATAGATGACATAGCTCCATTTAACTAAATCGATGCGTGTCTTGAAAAATATTGTCTCTTGCAGGATAGACCATTGTATACTGCAATGATGACAAAGAATATTTTTTGAAGCGTATTTGCTTCTGCTGTGGGTGTTGAATCTTTCGCATTTAGGGCAATATGTTCTCTTCCAAATTTCATTGTAAATTAGGTCAAGGATGTCGTTTTCAGAACCTACTCTTTCTGAAAAGTCATCGTAATCTACTATGTCTTCGTACATTAGAATCCAAAATAATTTTGCAACTTGATTATGCCGTCCTCATGCTTTTGTGGATTTTTTCCTTTCAGTTTTTGGATATTCAGTAATTTCCATTGAACCGACGGATAATGCTGGAAATCCCGGTACTCCGATGCCTCCCAATCCGGTGTTCCGTCCTCGAATCTGAGTAGAAACGCCTTGTCGGTCGGTGTCAGATGGTCGTTGATATACTCGACCAGTCGGCGGCGGGTCACTTCGTACTGTTCATAAGTGAACGGCGTCGAGGACATGCCCTCGAATTGGTTGGTCAGGGCGTCGCGCTGGTCGTTGAAATTGGGATTGAGCGACTCCAAGATCGGGCGGTCGCTTCCCAGCAGGCAGAAGATGAATCCGCGTTTGATCGCGTCGAAGTCTTTGATATAATCGAGCAGCAGGTTTACATCGAACAGGTCGCGCGGGTGCTGGCGGTCGAGTGCCGCCGTGATCTTGCCGCCATAGAGTTGTGACAGAGGTACGATGCGGGCTTTGCAGAATACACCGAAATCTTCTTGGGCGAGATCGCATAAGGGCAATTCGACGGGCGGTGCGATGATGCCTCGCTTCACGTCGTTTACCTCCACTTTGACGAAATGCCCGTTATGGGTGCAGATCAGTTTGTTGGGAACTTCGCGTACTGCAATGCCCGGTATCGCAGCCTCGATTTTTGCCTTTACCGCTTTCAGCCGTTCTTTGATATGGGTGAGGCTTGCTTCCCGCGGTTCAACGGGGATGTAGGTCAGGTCGATGTCCACCGAATATCGCGGCAGATTTTGCACGAACAGATTGATTGCCGTGCCGCCGTGAACGGCAAAACATTCTTCCGCCGAAATAATCGGGATAATGCGGAGCAACAGCCGCACGCGCTCTTTGTACTCTTGATTAATCATTTTTCAGTTCTGCCGGAATCGTGATTTGGTACTTCTTATCATAAACACCTCCTTTGGCGATTACCCGCTTGCCGCTGCCGAGGTCTATCTTGTCGAGGTCGAGGGCCTCGAACCACGCATGACGTGCCTTTTCGGCCATAAAGAGGAACAGCCGTTTCACTTTGACGGAACGGCATTCCTCCAGCAGTCGTTGCACATTCTTCGGCGGGAGTATCGACAGCATTTCCATCACATAATAGAGGTCGGTAATGTCGTAATATTGCGGAGCGAGGTGCAGACACTCCATAAACGCCCGTTCCGGGGTAGAGATCGGCAACTCGAAAACCCCTTGTCGGGTGGTGGTGATTCCGGTGTCGGAATTGAATATCTCGGTGGTAAACAGCCGGAGCGTCACACCCCAGTCATATTTTCTGAACCAAAGCGGTAAATACTCTTTTTGTGGCGCAGACAGCGAAACGGTCGGCCTGCCCATCGGGAGGTAGTGCGAATATCCGTGTATCTCCAATGCTGACATGGCTCCGATTGTCAGATGTTTGTCAACCTGTGTATTGAGGCTGTATATGGCTCCGTATAATGTCGGCGTATCGCCCGCGCGGATCATTACACCCGTGCCTATGGGGGTCAGCCAAGCGGATTCGATGTATCTGTGTTGGGTGGAATGCGGTATGTTATTTTGCTTCATCCACGAGGTCAGATACACGGCTCCAGCCGGAACCTCTTGTAGTAATTGGTTTATTTTGGACTCGTTTTTTACGCTCATAGCGCAAATATACAAAAAATATTAAACCATTGTTGGCCTATTACAAAACTTTTGCCGCCTCATTGATTACCTTGTTGTCGAAACTGTCGAGATAGGTATTGGTCGTTTCGAGGTCGGCATGACCGAGCATCTGCGAAATGATTTCGCGCGGGATTTTATTGTATTGCAAGGTCATTGCCATTGTATGACGGCTTACATAGCTGGTCAAATGATAGTCGATGCCGAGTTCTTCGGCCAACGATTTCAAATATTTCTGATATTTGGCGTAACGGCTTCGGATGTGGTTGTATAGCTTCTCGCCCGTATAGCCGGAACAGGTAATGATCGGCAACAAATAGTTATCGACGGTTGGCGAGGCAGATTTCAGCCGTTCGATCAATCCTTGAATCTCCGGCGTGATATGGATTCGGATGGCGGTTACGTTCTTTTGGTGCTTAATCTTGTTGCGTTTGTAGACGATATAATTTCCGTCGGCCAGCCGTTGAATATGATCGGTCGTAAGGTAGGCCATATCGACGAACGACATTCCGTAGCAGTAGTAAGAAAAAAGAAAGAGTTGCCGGGCGTATTCGTTCTGGGGATTCTGTGCGGGCGTATCTTTGAGTTTTTGCAAGTCTTGAGGCGGAAGGTAACGCTTCTCCGTCGCTTCTTCCAGCTTGGCGATCTCGAAGCCGCCTTTTCCGAAAGGATAGGCTGCCTCCGAGCCGATACCCTCCCGGTTCGCTTGATTCAATATCGCCCGCAATGCCTTGAAATAATATTTGCGGGTATTGCCCTTGCAACCCCGCTTTTGCAGGAACGTATCGAAATTGCGTACGTAACGCAGGTCAATGTCGGAAAACAGCCGTTGATTCAGCTTGCTGTCGTAATATTTGAGCAGTCGAAGCGTTTCGAAATAGCATTTGGCGTTGCCCGTATGTCCGGTATCCCGCAGCGTTTGGACATGATTTTCAAGGTATGCGCAGAATTTGCCCTGTTTGGAGGGGTTCAGAAATGTTTCCTCAAATTGATTCAGCGTCCAGTCGATGCCGTCTATCTCGAACTTCTCGATAATCTCGCGGGCGCGGGCCTTTACCTTGTCCAGAAAGGCATTGTCCTGAATGCGTTTTTTATTGGCCTCCCGCTGCTTTTCGCCTTTCAGATTCCGTTCGATGGTAAGTCGTTCGGCCGAATTGTCCCAATAGGCCGGATCGACGTATAATTTCAGACTGATGCGCTTGCGACAGCTATTTTTTGGTGACGCATAATTGGAGAATGTGATACCCCATTGAATTGGGCTTGTATTTTCGTAAAACGATGCGAACCGAATAGGCCATTTCCCGATGTAAAATAGATGGTGGTACAAAAGTGGTACAAGAAAAATCGCAATAGGTGACAATAAGTCAAAATCGCAATTATCTGTACGTGATGTAAATATACTAAAATAAAGTTAATTACTTTTATCGGAAAAAATAAATTTCTCCTCTGGGGGGCGCGTGGTCGCAAGTTCGAATCTTGTCACCCCGACAAGCCGAGAGTCAGCCGCTTATGTGAAAACATAGGCGGCTGATTTTGTTTTGGCGGCAGTGGCTGTAGACGGGCGGCTGACGCCACGGTCGACGGGGAAAAGGGGCGGGACCTTCGGACACCGGGCCGGGGAATGTCGATTTTTTTTCGTATCTTTGCACAAAACCCCGTGTTGCGGCCGTTATTATTCATGTCGTGCAGACCGCAGATTTTTGCCTTTACACCTCTCCGATAGCAATTCTGGATGTTTGCGGCGGAAAAAATGTCGATTTTTCCCGGAATGTTTTTCAAATGCGGAGGAATTTGCCGGGGTTTCTTGCGATCAGCGGATTTCTGCGATTTTTTTTCGCGCCGGGCCTGTCCCGCACTTCGTGAGACGACGCCCGCGATGCGGGATTGCGGCGGTCCCCTGTCAACAGATGCTTAACACGAAAAACAACAGCTTATGAAACAAAGAAAAATGCTTGCGCTCACGCTCTACCAGCTTGGACAGCTTTACCATCAGGAGTTACCCGAACTTGTCGCCGCCGCCGAGGCGAGCGGCGACGCCGTGCAGTTCCGAAGGCGTCTGGGCGAGTGGGTCTCCCGTTCGGAGTCCGCGCAGGGCGATGCGGGCGAGCAGATTCGGCTGCTGATCGATTACGACGGGCGGGAGGTCGATGAACTGTCTACCGGCGAGCGGATGCCGGTGCGGACGCTGACGCTGTTGTGGCAGTTTCTTACGGGCTGTCTGGAGAATGTGGAGATGCGCACGGACCTGTTTATCGACCTGTTCTACCTGTTCAAACGTCTCGGAGGAGCGGAACTGCCGCCGCTTTCGATGCAGCGTGTCCGCATCCGCTCCGAGCGCTGGCCTTCGGGACTCGATGCCGAGGTGCGGGAGATCAGGGCCGACAACAGGGAGCGCATGCTGCATCTGCTGGTGCAGAAGATCGAGAACCGCAAATCGACGCCCTCGCGGTTCCGTTTCGCGGAGGGGATGAGTTATGAAGACAAATACCGTCAGGTGGCCATCTGGTGGAACGATTTCAGGTTTCATCTGGCGATGGCGGTGAAAAGTCCCTCGGAGCTGAACCGCTTTCTGGGCAATTCGCTTTCGGCGGAGACCATGTACCTGCTGTCTAAGGCCCGCAAGAAGGGGATGCCGTTCTTCGCCACGCCCTATTATCTCTCGCTGCTGGACGTGACCGGAAAAGGATACGGCGACGAGGCGATCCGCAGCTATATCCTCTACTCGCCGCAGCTGGTCGAGACCTACGGCAGCATCCGCGCGTGGGAGAAGGAGGACGTCGTCGAAGCCGGAAAGCCCAATGCCGCGGGGTGGCTGCTGCCCGACGGGCACAATATCCACCGCCGCTATCCGGAGGTGGCGATCCTGATTCCCGATACGATGGGACGCGCCTGCGGCGGGTTGTGCGCGTCGTGCCAGCGCATGTACGATTTTCAGAGCGAACGGCTCAACTTCGAGTTCGAGAGCCTGCGGCCCAAGGAGAGCTGGGACCACAAGCTGCGCCGCCTGATGACCTATTTCGAAGAAGACACGCAGCTGCGCGACATCCTTATCACGGGCGGGGACGCCCTGATGAGCCAGAACAAGACGCTGCACAATATACTGGAGGCCGTATACCGCATGGCCTGCCGCAAGCGCAAGGCCAACGCCGGGCGGCCCGACGGCGAGAAATACGCCGAACTGCAGCGCGTGCGTCTCGGTTCGCGCCTGCCGGCCTATCTGCCGATGCGTATCGACGACGGATTGGTGGAGGTGCTCAGGGAGTTCAAGCAGAAGGCTTCGGCCGTCGGCGTGCGGCAGTTCATCATCCAGACCCATTTCCAGTCGCCGCTGGAGGTGACGCCCGAAGCGCAGGAGGCGATCCGCAGGATACTCGCGGCCGGGTGGCTCGTCACCAACCAGCTGGTTTATACCGTCGCGGCGTCGCGCCGCGGGCATACGACCCGGCTGCGGCAGGTGCTCAATGCGCTGGGCGTGGTCTGCTACTACACCTTCTCGGTGAAGGGGTTTCAGGAGAATTACGCCGTCTTTACGCCCAACAGCCGGTCGCTGCAGGAACAGCACGAGGAGAAGATTTACGGCCGGCTGACGCCCGAACAGGCCGGGGAGCTGGATGCCGAGCTGGAGAAGGGCGGCGACACGGCCGAACGACTCCGCCGCTTTATGAAGAGACACCGGCTGCCGTTCCTTGCGACCGACCGCAGCGTGCTGAACCTGCCGGCCATCGGCAAGAGCATGTCGTTCAGGCTGGTGGGCATTACGCCCGAAGGCAGGCGCATCCTGCGCTTCGACCACGACCGCACGCGCCGCCACAGTCCGATCATCGACCGGATGGGCGAAATCTATATCGTCGAGAACAAGTCGCTGGCCGCCTACCTGCGCCAGCTGGAAAACATGGGCGAGGATGCGGACGATTACGCCAGCATCTGGAACTATACGCACGGCGAGACCGAACCCCGGTTCGGGCTTTACGTATATCCCGATTTCCCGTTCGGGGTGACCGGGCGGGTGAGTAATCTGGAACTGGAGTGATTCGGTACGAAACGGCGATGAGGAGGCCCGGCGGAAGCGATTCCGGCCGGGCCTCGAAACTGTTGCATATATCAGGAATATTTATTATCTTTGTAAGAACGATAAATGAAGACCGGCGCCGATGTCCGGAGCGCCGTTCGGGGCATGTTCCGGTTTTCGTGCAGGCAGAATTATGAAACAGTCCGAAAGATTGATGTCGCTCGACGCCCTCCGCGGGTTCGACATGCTCTTCATCATGGGGTTCGCGTCGCTCGTCGTGGCCGTGTGCGGCTTGTGGCCTTCGGCCGTGACCGATGCGGCAGCCGCTTCGATGAGCCATGTCGCGTGGGACGGCTTCGCCCATCACGATACGATCTTTCCGCTGTTCCTCTTCATCGCCGGAGTCAGCTTTCCCTACTCGGTCGCCAAGCAGCGTGCGGGAGGAATGTCCGAGGGGCGCATCTATGCCAAGATCGTCCGCCGGGGACTGACGCTCGTCGTGCTGGGCATGGTTTACAACGGACTGTTCAAGCTCGATTTCGAGAATCTGCGGATCGCGAGCGTACTGGGACGCATCGGACTGGCGTGGAGCATCGCCGCGGTGCTGTATCTCAATTTCGGCGTGAAGACCCGTGCGGCGATCGCCGTCGCGGTGCTGGCCGGTTACGGAGCGCTTTCGGCGCTGGTCGCGGCGCCCGACGCCGCAGGCGCCGGGCCGCTGACCTTCGAGGGGAATCTGGCAGGCTATATCGACCGGCAGTTCCTGCCCGGAAAGCTGATATACGGGTCGTTCGATCCCGAAGGGCTGCTCAGCACGGTGCCCGCCGTGGTGACAGCCATGCTGGGCATGTTTACGGGCGAATTCGTAAGGCGCAGCGATATTCGGGGCGGCCGCAAGACGCTTTGGATGGCCGCGGCCGCCGCGGCGCTGCTGGCGGCGGGGCTGGCCTTCAGCGGGGTGCTGCCCGTGAACAAGAAACTGTGGTCGAGCACCTTCGTATGCGTCGTGGGAGCCTACTCGCTGGGGATGTTCGCCCTGTTTTACTACCTGATCGACGTGCGGGGCTGGCGCCGCTGGACGCTCTTTTTCCGCGTCGTCGGACTCAATTCGATTACGATTTATCTGGCCCAGCGTATCGTGGGCTTCGGACGTATATCCGACTTTTTCCTCGGCGGCATCGCATCGAAATGCCCTGAGGCCGTGGCTGCCGTGATAAGCAGTGCGGGTTATGTGGCCGTCTGCTGGCTGTTTCTCTACTTCCTTTACAGAAAGAACGTTTTTCTGAAAGTGTAGTCGCATCTGCGGATTCCGTAATGTGCCGCGCGGAGGTGCGGCTGGCGCGGAGTTTGCTCCCCGGTCCGTTAAAGTTTAAAATCAAAAAATCCCGTTATGAACAAGACGATTCACCGCGCCGAGTCGCGCGGTTATGCCGACCACGGTTGGCTGCAGACTCACCATACGTTCAGTTTTGCAAACTATTACGATCCCCGCCGGGTGCATTTCGGCGCCCTCCGGGTGCTGAACGACGACACCGTGGCTCCGGGCGAGGGTTTCGGAACCCATCCGCACGACAACATGGAGATCGTGTCGATCGCGCTGGAAGGCGCGCTCAGGCACGGCGACAGCATGGGCAACATGAAAGTCCTGCGTCCGGGAGAGATTCAGGTGATGTCGGCCGGCACGGGCATCACGCACAGCGAGATGAACGCCAGCGAGACCGAGCCGGTCAAGTTTCTGCAGATATGGGTGCTGACCGACGCGCAGGACCACACGCCCCGCTACAATCAGGTCGAGCTGGCGCCTGCCAAGCGCAACGTTCCGCATGTGATCGTGGCGCCCGAAGGCCGCGGCGGCGAGCATGTGGGATGGGTGCATCAGGACGCTTGGTTCTATACGCTGGACCTCGACAAGGATCGTGTGGTCGAATACCGCATGAACACCCGCGGCCACGGCGCCTACGTCTTCGTGATCGAGGGCAGCGTCGAGGCGGCGGGCGAGGAGCTGGGACCGCGCGACGGCATGGGCATCACCGGGGCGGACGAGTTCCCGATCAAGGGAGACACCGACGCGAAGGTGTTGATTATCGAAGTCCCGATGGAGGTTTGACAAGGCGAAGGAAAGGAGCTTTCCGGCAAATTTCTTCCTCCTGCGGGAGCGGCGAACGCTTCCGGATGGGAGTGCGAAGGAAAAGGGCTGTCCCGTGGGGCAGCCCTTTTTGCGTCGGTCGGCGAAGGCACCGGGAAGAGGGGTTTTGCCGGGAGGGGTGTTGCGCCCGGCGCCGCTGCGTCAGAATTCCGAGGTGAAGTGGAACCGGATATCCTTGAAATTCTCCTGCGCGAGGGCGAGTCCGTAGCTCGTGTCGGCGAGGAAGACGTCGCGGCCGTGCTTGTCGACGGCCATGTTGGTGTGCTTGCGGCGTTTGAAGTCGGCCAGCTGCGCGGCGTTGTCGCTCTCGATCCAGCAGGCTTTGTAGATCGAGATCGGCTCCCAGCGGCAGGAGGCGTTGTACTCGTGCTCGAGGCGGTACTGGATCACCTCGAACTGTAGCGCGCCCACCGTGCCGATGATCTTGCGGCCGTTGAGCGACGAGGTGAAGAGCTGCGCCACG
>OMCM01001314.1_pt1 | contig 12745 bp, 6 predicted proteins | sample 1645021 | NCBI WGS metagenome assembly OMCM01 (sample SAMEA103958142, study PRJEB25191) | human gut metagenome | biome: human-associated habitat [ENVO:00009003]; feature: intestine environment [ENVO:2100002]; material: feces | place: Germany | collected 2013/2015
CCCTGATGGGCGGCCGCCGCATGGTCGACTGGCTTACCGGCGAGCAGCTTCCGCGCATCTGCTGATTCCGTCGAAAGAGCCGCATTAAAAAAGAGGCAGCTGAGCAAACGTTCTCAGCTGCCTCTTTTGAATTTGAGCGGTTGGTCTGCAGTCACCCGCGGATAACCACCCCCGCATCCGGCATAAAGGATGCATATATGGCTGCATCAGCATCCGCCAATTTCGTCCCGGGCAGGAACGGCACGGACATGGCAAAGGGCTTCATCTGCTCCAGACCGGGAATCACAACTTCGTAGTTGATGCGGTCGCCTTCAAACAGACGATTAACGATGCGCATGGCGATGCCGCCCCCATCCTGGCTGAAGCCAAGATTTTCCGGACGAACCACGAGCAGTGCCTTTTCACCCTTTGCGGGCGGGTTCTGACGCCCCATGCGGGCCTTGAGCACAGCTTCTCCAATTTGAAAGCGGGCGTAGCCGTCTTCAGCATCCAAAAGCTTCCCGGGAATGAGATTGGCCTGACCGATGAAGTCCGCTACAAAGGGCGTTGCCGGATCTTCATAAAGTTCCATCGGCGTGCCGACCTGCTCGATGCGTCCGCGGTTCATCACCATAATGCGGTCCGACATAGTGAGCGCTTCCTTCTGGTCATGCGTGACATAGAGGCACGTGATGCGCAGATCCTGCTGGATGCGGCGGATTTCCGTACGCATGTGCAGACGCAGCTTTGCGTCCAAATTGGAAAGCGGCTCGTCCATCAGCAGAATCTTGGGCCTCAGCACCAGCACGCGCGCGAGCGCCACGCGCTGCTGTTCGCCGCCCGAGAGCTGATTGGGATAGCGCTGCTCGGCATTCCCCAGGCCGACCATCGCCAAACCTTCGCGCACCTTCGAAGCGAGCGCGTCGCCCGACAGCCCGCGAATGCGCAGACCGTAGGCAACGTTCTCAAAAATCGTCATGTGAGGGAAAAGCGCATAGTTCTGAAAGACAAATCCCATGTCGCGCTTATTGGCCGGCACCTGAGTAATGTCTGAGCCGTCCACAATGATCTGCCCCGAAGACGGTATTTCAAACCCGGCGATCATTCTGAGCGTGGTGGTCTTGCCGCAGCCCGACGGGCCGAGAAACGTAAGGAACTCTCCGGGGTTAACCGTCAGATTCACGTTGTCGACCGCCAAAAAAGATTCGTTGTCTTTGACATACTCGCGGCAGATGCCGCGCAGTTCGAGTGAACTCCGATGGCGTCGCCGCTGCGGCAAAGTGCCCGAGCAAGCAGATTGATGACGCCCGAAGCAATGAAAACGAGAACGATAAGAACAATGGAGAAAGCACAGGCCTGCGCGAACTGCAGCTCCGTCATGCATTCCAGAATGCGGGTGGTGATGAGCGTCCAGTGAACCGACACGAGGAAGATCGTCGCACTGATGGCCGTCATAGAATGGATGAAGAGATACCGCATGCCCGCGAGAATGGCCGGCAGCACCAGCGGAATCGTGATGGACGTAAAGGTCTTCACCGAAGAAGCGCCTAGGCTTCGGCTCGCCTCTTCAATGGACGGGTCGATCTGCGAAAGCGCTGCAATCACGTTGCGGATGCCCGCAGAGGAATAACGGAAGAGATAAGCCGCCACCAAGATGTAGATGGTGCCCGTGAGCATGATCGGCTTGTCGTTGAAAGCAATGATGTACGCAATGCCGACCACCGTACCGGGCAGCGTGTAATTGAGGAGCGACACCGTCTCCAGAATTCGGCTGCCGCGCACTTTAAGCCGCGCCGTGGCGTAGCCCACCAGTACGGCGAGCAAACCGCCCAGCGGCGTGCCGATGCAGGCAATCAGCAGTGTATCTTTAATCGCCTTGCTGCCGTGCGTGAAGACGTAGCTGTAATTTTCGAGCGTGATCTCGTTATTGACGCCCCAGACCTTCACCAGCGAACCCGTGAGGATGATGGCGTAGAGATAAAGAATGAAGGCAATCACCACGGCAACCGTCGCGACGATCAACGAGGATAGAAGCGGTCCGGGACCTTTCACGCTGCTTCTGCCGCCGGCCTTGCCCGAAACCGTCACGTAACTCTTCTTGCCGACCCACCAGCGCTGCAGTGAATAAACGATGATGGCGGGAATGAGCAGCATGAATGAAAGCGCTGCGCCGCCCTTGAAGTCATACATGCCGGTGATGACCAGATAGGCCTGCGTCGGCAGCACCGGGAAGCTGTGACCGCCCAGCACCTGCGGCGTCGCAAAGTCTGCGAGCGAGCAGGAAAAAACGAGCAGAAATGCGTTGGCAATGCCCGGCGCCGCGAGGGGCAGCGTCACCGTGCGAAAGACCTTGAAGCTCGAAGCTCCGAGCGAATACGCCGCATCCTCCAGATTCGGATCAATACGCGCCAGAATCGTCGAGAGCGTCATAAACGCTACTGGAAAGAAGGTGAGCGTTTCTGAGATGAAAGTGCCCCAGAATCCATAGAAATTGAAGTTTCCGAGGCCGAAGAAGTCGAGCAGAATGCCGTTGGGGCCGAGCGAAAGCGTGAGCGCAATACTGCTTGTGAAGGGCGGAGAAATAAGCGGCAAGAGCGTTACGGCACTGACCGCGGCGCACAGCCATTTGGGCAGCGAGAGCCGCGTCACGGCAAAGGCAAAGATAAAACCCAGCACGGTTCCTGCGACGCCCACCGAACAGCCCAAAAGAATGCTGTTCACTGCCGCCTGCCGGTCATACCAGCTTTCCACGAAGGGGCGGAGGTTCTCAAGCGTGAAGCTCCCGTCGGCCGTAAAAGCCATTGCGAGCAGGCGCACGAGCGGATAGACAACGAAGACAGCCAGCAAAACCCACAGCATCAATACCGTGAATCGGGATGCGGCATCGCCGCGTTGGGGCAGTGATTGAGTGTGTGCCATCGGATGAAGCACCCTAAAAACGAGACTCAAAGAAAAGCGGAGAGCGTCTTAAGTCAGACGATCTCTCCGCTTGGGCGAGGCAGTTAACGGATCACCTCGTTGATCCAGCGCTGAGTGAAGCGCTTGCGGTTGTCACCCTTCCACGTCACGTCGGTCGTGATCACGTTGATCTTCGAGAGATCCAGAATCGGATTCTGCGTTTCAACGTCCGTTCGAGCCGGCACATAGTTGATCTTGTTGGCGACGATGAATTCAGCAAAGCGCTTTGAGGTCGCCCAATCGACGAACTTCTTGGCCTGCTCGTTATTCTTGCCGCCGGCAATAACGCCGGTCGCTTCAATGCCGAAGCTCACGCCGTCTTCCGGATACGTGATCTTCACCGGATAGCCCTGCTGAGCAATATCGAGTGCGTCAACGATGTAGAAGATCCCCGAGGCGCACTGACCCGTCGCAATCGGCATTGCGCCGCCCGCGCCGCTCTTCGTGTACATCTGAATGTTGGCATTGAGCTTCTTTTGGAACGCAAAGGCTTCATCTTCGCCCATTACCTTGACGAGCGAATAAATACGTTCGGTAGCTGTGCCGGAAGTACGCGCGTCAGCCATCTGCAGACCGTTCTTATAGCGGGGATCGAGGAGATCAGCCCACTTTGTCGGCGCCTGCATGCCGTTCTTTTCGAGGAACTTGGTATTCGTTAAGAAGCAGAGCGGAATGATGCCGATGCCCGTCCAGTGGTTCCCCGGATCACGAAGGTTGGCCGGAATGGCGTCAGAATCCTTCGGGCGGTAGGCTTCAAAAATGCCTTCCTTAATGCCGGCCGCATACGTGTCAGCCGGTCCGCCGAGCATAACGTCGACTTGAGGGTTCTTCTTTTCCGCAGTCAGGCGAGCCAAGGCCTCACCGGAAGAAAAGCGCAGGAAATTCACTTTGATGCCGGTGTCTTTGGTGAACTCAGCGAAGATTTTCGAAGCATACTTTTCAGGCATGATCGAGTACGCGTTCAGCTCTTCTGCGTTCACAGCACCTGTGACAAGGCAAAAACCCGCAATAAGAATGGGAAACTTAAAACCCATGGCGTTTACTCCTGGCAGCGAATGGTTTTTGATCCGGCGAAATGTCGTCAAACATATCCGTCAGAACCTTGCAAATTGTAACGGCAGAACATTGGATCAGAACATCCCGTTAACTCAAACCTGTCCCATCTTTCGCGGAGGAATCCGTCAAATCGATCCGCTCTGAAGTAAGTCAACAGCTTGAGTCGGACGGCCCTTTTCGCTTGCCAGTCCCGTGATTTATGCGTCAGACCTTCCCCTTTGTGCGTCTGCAGCTACACTCGCTTCACACCGTTCACATCCCGCTTTCCGGGCCGACGCTCAATTCACTGAATTGGCAAAGCAGATGCCGTGCGCCAACAACAAAGTTTCGACTATGCCATTGATTCAGGCATCGTCATAAAACTCGCAGCAACATGAAATTATTAGATTTCTCACAGCATTTTCGCTTTGAAGAGAGACTTCAAATCCATAAAACTGAAAGCCTTCCTTGACATCAAGGGGTAATTTGACTGTATTCATCAAACCCCAGACAGGAGTCTCCCTCATGATCTCCAAGACCGTCCTCTCTACGGCCGTCACACTTGCCTTATCCGCGGGCTTCGTCTCAGCTCAATCGATTTCAGCCAACGGCACCTTTGATTCAAACTTCAGCCAAGATTGTACGATTGCGGAAAATGTTTCTAATTTGGTATTCGACATTACGCCAGGCAAAGTTCCACCAACTAACGCCGACAAAAAGCTCTATGCATTCGGCAACGAAAATGAAAAATCTCCGATGGTTGTCAATGTATTGAGCAGCGACATTACGGTGACCAACAACACAAAGACAGGGAAACCTACTGACGGAATTGGCGCAGTCCTCGGCGGCGCTAAATTTATCGGCAGCGGCGGCAAAGCCACGCTGATCTCAGAACTGGATGTGCTTAAAGATTTTCATAATGAAATCAGCGGATTCACTGATCTGACCATTACCTCACGCACAGCCAACGCGATTTATTTCGGCGGGGACAGCTCAACGGCCAAATTATCTGCAAAGCACATCACATTGAATGGCAAAGTAAATGCCATATACATTTCTCAGGAAAATGGCACTTCGGCGAACAATGTGACGATTGACGGATTTGACAGCCTCGTAATGACGGGTGATAGTCGGTATGCAGTTAGGAATGTTGGTATTGGCGAGCAAGCTATTGCATTAACCGGCAACGAAAACAGCGCCATTACGCTCACTGGCGCCAGAGGCGCCATCGATACCGGCTACGTAGATAACGGAGAGCTGATCGGCAACGGCAGCGTCAACGTCACTGCCGGCAAAGTCACGCTCGAAACCACCGGAATTACCGAGAAAGACAAACAAGAAGGAGGCAAGAACTCTGATTTCGGCATCGTTCATGTGCAGGGCGGCAGCGTCACGATCAACAGTGACGAACTCACTATTCGTCCTGCCGCTTCCGCGACGGATTGGGATGCCAATGCCTTCAAGCTGACGAAGGGCGAGCTCAAGATCAACGGTACCGACGGCAACTCTCCCGCAGTCATGAATGTACAGGGCGCAATCGACGCGAGCGGTGAAGCAAAGGCCGAGCTTAATTTCACCGGAGCTCAATCATCGCTCACGGGCAGGATCGCGAATGAAGCCGACAGCGTGAAAATCCTCTTTAGCGATGCTGCTGTCTGGAATGCCAAAGGAGCGAGCAAATCCAAGAACCTTACGGTGAGCTCAGGCGGCATCGTCAACCTCACCAATGGCACAAGCGCAGACATTGAGGATCTCTCTATCAGCAGCGGTATCGTCAGCCTCGAGCAAAAAGCTTCTCTCTCAGCCACGAACCTTCGGGGTACAGGCGGCACCATTCATCTCTCCGTCTCCAGGAACAGCGGAGATGACGGGAAGATCACATACGAGGCAGGCAGTTTTACGGCCGAAAAAGTAGCAAACGACTGGACGGGTGCAAATGTTCAGGTAACCGGCGTCACGGCCGATGACATTACGGATCTTGACGCCGAAGCGGCTGCAATTCTCACCCATGTCGGCGCCAATATCCGTGAGGGCGGCACGGCCACCATCGAAGGCGGCGACGTTCTCGGTGAAATCGAAATCACGACCGGAGCAGACGGCTCGATCAGCATCGGAACGATTGGCGCGAGCGACAAAGTTGCCTCACTCTCCGACGGTCAGTCCATCGCGACTTTGCAGTGGCGCCACGAAATGAATGATCTCACGAAGCGCATGGGTGAACTGCGCGACAGTCCTGCCGGCATTGGAGCTTGGGCGCGCCTCTATGGCTCTGAGCAGGAATACGGGAAGAAGAATGTCACTTTGCGTAGCACCTCCGTCCAAGTGGGTGCGGACTATCAAATCGGCGAGTGGACTGTGGGCGGCGCTTTCAGCTACACGAACGGCTCAGTCGACTATGCCCAGGGATCGGGAGATGCGGACACATACGGTTTTGCAGCCTATGGTTCTTGGTTCGCTCAGAACGGCATGTTCTTCGACTTGATTGCCAAGTACTCGCGCCTTTCAAACGACTTCGAAATCGCAGATATGAAGGGCTCTATTGACAACAATGCCTATTCATTCTCGGCGGAGTTCGGCTGGCGCTTCGACCTCGCTAAGACTTTGTTCGTTGAGCCGCAGGTCGAACTGACATACGGCCGCATTCTCGGTGACAATGCCACGGCTTCGAATAACGTCCGCATCGAGCAAGAGGATTTTGACTCCCTGCTCGGCCGTGTAGGTCTGCGTGCCGGCTTCAAGTGCCCGAACGACCGCGGGACGGTTTATGTCCGTGTTTCCGGCGTGCATGACTTTAAGGGAGAATCCGACGTACGCTACTCGAGCAGCAAAGCTTCGACCACCGTGCACGACGACATTGGCGGCAGCTGGGTCGAGTATGCACTCGGAGCAAATGTGAACATCACGCCTTCGACCTACACTTATCTTGACCTCGAACGGACGTCCGGCAGTGATGTGAAGGAAAACTGGCGTTGGAACATTGGCTTGAGAACTGTGTTCTAAAGCTGTTTGGTCTTTTAATTCGCTTCAAAAACGGCGGCTTTTCCCATCCGCCGTTTTTGTATTCGACATTCGAACAGAGGAGCAGTATTCATATATGTTTTCGATCTCATATTTTGTAATTTATCGATTTACATATATGAGCCATATACATCATCGCTTCACGAAAAGAAGTCTTTCTGACGCTTTCCTTCTTGAGTTGTTTTTCAAGACACGCAGACTGATCTCTTCAGAGGTTCTTCAGAGACATTCAGGGGTGTTCTGCAAACTTTGTGAAACGTGGTTTACATCAACCCAACGAGATTGGACAGTTGTGCGTGAAAGCGAGGCTTTCCTATACTTTGACATGAGTTAATAGGGAAGTGGTTACTCACTTTACCTGCCCGCGAAAGGAGAACTCATGATGAAGCATTCTGTTTTTTGTCTCACCGTCACCATGGCTCTCGCCAGCATGAGTGTGCAGGCCTATACAGCCGGCACTTATGAAGCAGAAGCAAGCGGTTTAAACGGACCTATCAAAGTCCAAGTCACCGTAACCGCAGACGCCATCACTGCCGTCAAGGTGCTTGCACAAAGGGAAACAGACGGTATCGGTTCGAAAGCCATTGAATCCATGCCTGCAGCTTTTGTGAAAGCAAACGGCACAAACGTCGATACTGTCTCTGGTGCAACCGTTACTTCCGATGCGCTCAAAGTTGCCGTTGGTGCGGCATTGGCAAAGGCTCGCGGCGAAGCGACTGACAAAGTTGAATTTAAGCCCGGTACCTATAAGGCCCGCGCGTACGGCAACAACGACTATCTCAATGTGGAAGTGACGGTCGATAAAGACCGAATCACTTCGATCAAAGTGCCTGGGAACCATGAAACAATCTTCATGGGCGAAATGGCTATCGAGAAGCTGACAGACGAAATACTCAGGTACCAAACGCTCAACGTAGACGCTGTTGCTGGTGCGACCGTGACGAGCGCAGCCTTTAAGAAAGCCGTCGCTGATGCATTGCTGCAGAGCGGTGTCAATCTGGCAGCGATCCAGACCCCCATTTCGACTCAAGGCAAACGCAGCAGCGGCACAACCGAAGAGGACTACGACCTCGTGATCGTCGGTTCGGGCGGCGCAGGGCTCTCTGCTGCCGTCACAGCGACAGAAAATGCGAAGCGCAAAGTGATCGTTCTTGAAAAAATGCCGGTGATCGGCGGCAATACGCTTCGGTGTGCAAGCGCATACAACGCAGCTGATCCCGAACGCCAGAAAGCACTGCCAATGACGAATACGCTCAAAGAAGCGGTGCAAAAGGCGATTTCCGAAAAGCCAGTCTCCCCCGAACATGCCAAACTCATGGCTGACGTCAAAGCGAAATACGACGCTTATCTTGCATCGGGCTCAACAACGCTCTTTGACTGCCCGGAATGGCATGCTCTGCAAACCTATAACGGCGGCGACAAGGTGGGGCTTATTCCCGTCATTCGCACTTACGCCGACAACGCTCTTGATACGCTGCACTGGATGGAAGCACACGGCACGCCTGTTCTTAATCGAGTGAGCCAAGGTGCGGGAGCGCTCTGGCAGCGCACGCATCAAGTAGATTCGCCCGCAGGAACCGGACTGGTGAAGCCCCTTTATGACGCGGCAATCAAACAAGGCGCCAAGATTGTCACAGGCATGAAGGCCGAAAAACTCATTGTCAAAGACGGCAAAGTTGTCGGCGTTTCCGCGACGGACACGCTCGGCAATGACTACAACTTCATGAGCACATACGGCGTCATTCTGGCCACCGGCGGCTATAGTCAGAATAAAGAACTGCGGCAGAAATCCTCACCGGTGCTGACGCCCGATATGGTTTCAACCAACCAGCCCGGTGCAACGGGTGACGGCATCATCATGGCAACGAAGATCGGCGCAGCAACTACCGGCATGAACTACGTTCAGGTCTACCCGCTTGCCACTCCCGGAACAGGCGCACTTCAGGGCCGCGCCAGAAAGATGTCCGGTCTTGACGATGTGATTGATGTCAACGCTCAAGGTCTTCGCTTTGTGAAGGAAGACGCCCGACGTGATGAATTCGTCGCTGCCATCAAAAAGCAGCCCGGCGGCATGTGCTGGGACATCAACGACAGCTCCATCGTGCAGCCGGTAAATTCCTTTGCCGAAAATGTTGAAACGCTCGTGAAGCTTGGCCGCATCTACAAAGCAGATACCTTGGCAGATCTCGCCAAACAGCTTGGCATGCCGCCGGCCAACCTTGAAAAAACGGTAGCCGAATTCAATGCCATGGTAGACGCTAAGGAAGATACTCAGTTCGGACGCAAGCTCTTTGACCGCAAGATTGAAAAAGCCCCCTTCTACGCTACGCCCAGAGCGCCGTCGATTCACCATACGATGGGCGGACTGCTCATCAATCCGAAAGCTCAGGTGCTTGATATCAATGGCCGCATAATTCCTGGCCTCTACGCAGCCGGCGAAGTCACCGGCGGTATTCACGGCTCCAACCGTCTTGGCGGCAACGCCACGGCAGACGTGCTGACATTCGGTCGAATCGCAGCTAAAACCGCTCTCGATCTGCAATAAGCCTTTCGTCAGGGCAATTCTTCTGCCCCCGCAGCATTGACAAAAAAGGCGCATCTGCCGAAGAAAGCAGATGCGCCCTTTGTCTGAAGATCTCTTAATCAAGAGAACCGATTAGTTCTTCGAGAAGGCCTCTTCAAAGCTCACCGGGAAGGCCTGATAGCCGCAGGTGTCCCACAGCGTCAGATCAACAGCGAGCGACTTGTCGCCCCAGCGGTATTCGCAGATCCGCGGATGCAGGCGGCCGAGCTTGCCGGCCTTTTCAGGCGACGCACCCATACCGGCCGTTGACCAGAAGACAAGCATCGTGTCCTTGTCGTCCATGTACTTCGTGATGCCGGTAACCGGCGAGAAGTAGTCGTAGCCAAGGTCCTTGCCGACTTCCCAGATCTGCTCGACCGTCATCTTCTTCTGGTCGATCTTGTAGACAACAGCGCGAGAATACTTCATGGTCGGCAGCGGGGGCTGCTCCATGCCGCGGGCGTCGCCGTTGTCAAAGACCGAGAGGTAGATCACGTCCTTCGTTGACTTCGAGTCAATGCGCCAGGCCGTATGCTGCGTCCAGGACCAGTCAAAGCCGCCTTCGCACTGGCTGCCTTCGCACTTCAAAGGCTTGCCGTTCTTGTCAACCGGCGTGAGCACGCGCTCTGCGAGGCCCTTCTTCCAGCCGACCGGCGAAGCGAGGATCCACTTCACCTGATGATCGCGGCCAATCTTCACGATACCTTGATGGCGTGCCGACAAGATAATCGAATCATCGGTCGGATCGTAGTCAATGGAATTGACGTGCGCCCAGTTGCGTCCCGGGCCCGTACCCGGGATGTCGCCGAACTTGTCGCTCTTATCCATGTTGGCGAGGTCCGCAGCCGAAAGCGTCTGACCGGCCTTCGCAGGATCGATGTTGAGGCACACGGCTCCCTGATCAAGCGCCTTAATGAGCGTGTCGCGATACGGATCGAGAATGTCATAGAGACGGAAATCATCAACCACGCCGCCGTCAGGATCCACTTCAATAATCACGTCGCGAACGGTATGGACGCGCTTGTCGTCGCCGCGGCGATAGTCAGCCATCGAGACGCGCAGGAAGCTGTGGCCATTCTCGGCATTGTCATAAGCATGCGAGAAGTCAGCATACGTAGGCGGAAGCTTGCGGTTGAAAATTTCGCGGCCCATCAGGTCATACTTGACCCAGCGCTGACCGAAGCCCCACGTCAGAGCACCGTCCTTGGTCTGCTGGAAGCCCATCATGAGGCCTGATGTCCACGGGTCGGACTGATCATTGATGAGGTCGTTGAGCAGGTACCAGCGCACATCACCGGCCGTATCGATAATGCCGATCTGAGAATTGATCGTCCATTCAAGCGCACCGCCCGCGGGATTGTTCCACACAAAGCGGGCACCCTGCGGCGCCATCGGAATGAGCTGGCTGTTGACGAGGTAAAGTCGGTCTTCAAAGCCCGGATCCACCTTGTTCACTTCAACGTTGAACATCCGCTGCTGCCCAGGCATGCCGTTGCTGATTGAGAAAACGGGGGGTGCATAGAACTGCAGACGATCCGTGAAGTCCTCGCTCTTGCCGTCGGCAGAAACGCGCGTGTAGCTCACTTCCACCGTATTGAGGTAGTCCGCATACAGACCGGCAATCGGGATGCCGGCATGCGTGCGAATCTGACGATCAGAAACTTTATAGGCGATCTCGCGGCCGCCCTTCTTCGGCACAACGCGCACGCTGGCGTTTTTAACGACGTAGCCGCCCGTGCGGACGATGGCCGTCAGCGGCGCAATCTTGTAGGGGTTGACGATAACTTCACCGATATGTCCCTGTGCGGGCATGCCGACTGCGGCGCCCGACGGGCCGAGCATCAATCCCGCCATTGCGGCGACCAACTGACGACGTTGGAATTTCATGGTTTATCTCCTTAGGTCCGAGATGAAAGTTTCTGCAGGCATGTGCTTGCTTTCTTTTCTTGCCTAGTGTGCCGCCGCTTTGTCGCCACGACCATGCGGAAAGCCTTGCGTTTGACTGCCGTACGGGAAAGGACGCCTTTCATTTTTTAAAAGGTCATGCCAATATTCGTTCATCAGATGCACCGACAACCGCTCCCCCGCTTTGAGCAAACATTTGCCGCAGCGGCAAAGAACGGTACAAATTCATACCGCCTTGGAGAGCTTCTCCTCCTTGAAGAAAGGTGAGGCCGTCCAAGCGATAAAGCGAAGCAGGATCGCCCGTCTTTAAGCCGACGACCCTTTTGTATTTGTGGTGTCCCCCCGAACACAACGGCACTAGGCGCCTGACGCTTAGCGTCAAACTCAATATCTCTCGCCATGTTGTCTGAAGAGTCCGCATCCTCTGCATGCCCGCCGCTGAGAACCCTTCCTGAAGATCTTGTGGAGTCCGGCAGCATTCGGGTGCTGCGCCTCCTTGTGCGGCTGATGCGTGATCCGGTGCTTCAGCGAAGCGCAGACGCGCTCGGCGTCAGCGCTCCGACGGCGTCTCGTCTGCTCTCCCGTGCCCGTCAATGGTTTAAGGATCCGCTCTTTATCTACAGCGCCGGACGCATGCATCCGACGCCGAGGATGCTGGCATTGTCGCCGCGCATTGAAGAAGAACTGCTGCGGCTGGAGTCGCTCTTCAAACCCGAAGAGCCTTTCAATCCTGCAACTGTTGTACGCACGCTGCGCATCGCTGCCATTGATAATGCTTTCCATACGCTGCTGATGCCCTTTCTTGAAACGGCCGCAACAGCTGCACCGGGCTTATCCATCTCGGTCTTTGACCGAGCCCCTACGCTGCTTGAAGATATGCGTGCCGGCACGCTCGACCTGGCCTTTTATTCAACTGAAGGCCGTCCAGTCCCCTCAGACTTCTGTGAAGAAACGCTCTTCACAAGCGGTCACGTTCTGCTCATGCGCCGCGGACACCCGCTTCACCAAAAATGGCTTGCCGGCAGCGAGATTACCGAAGCAGATACCGGGGCGTGGCCCCACATCAGCGTCGTCGTGCCGATGGCGGGCGGCAGCGACCGTCTGACCATGTCCCGTCATCCCGCACACGGTCCGGAACGCACGGCCTGCGAAACGCCGTTTTTTGTAGCCGGGGCAATGCTTGCGGCCCGTACGGATATGCTGATGCGGATTCCGCAGGAAACAGCTGCAGAACTCTGTCGTACGCTCCCGCTTGCGATGATGCCGATGGAAGCCGGCATCCACATT
>OMCM01001323.1_pt1 | contig 12667 bp, 24 predicted proteins | sample 1645021 | NCBI WGS metagenome assembly OMCM01 (sample SAMEA103958142, study PRJEB25191) | human gut metagenome | biome: human-associated habitat [ENVO:00009003]; feature: intestine environment [ENVO:2100002]; material: feces | place: Germany | collected 2013/2015
TGAAGCGGGTGTTCAAGGACACTGAAACGCTCTGGCTGTGCGACGCCATTATGGAATACGGAGTTCTCATCGGCGCATTCTTCTCCGCATGGTTTCTCCATTTGACACTCCAGCCCTTGGATCTGATGATCCATCAAAAGCAGTATGGCGTATCACACTATGTACGGCAGATGGACAACTTCACGATCTTCGGCTCCAACAAGCGAAAGCTGAGGAGGCTGCTGGAGGATATCAAGAAGTGGCTTGCCGAGATCGGAATGAAGATCAAAGGTAACTGGCAGATATTCCGCGTCGGGTTTACGCCCAAGGTCGAAAGAGCGCATCAGGCTTTGCCGAAGAAAAAGCAGCGACACCGCCGTCCGCGCTTACCATCAGCTCTGGGATACCGATTCGGACACGGTTACACGATCTTGCGAAAGCACAATCTATTCCGGCTCAAGCAATCGCTTCATCTTTACTACTACCGGCGAGACAGGAACCGAGTCATCTCGTTCAAGAGGGCTTCGGGGCTGATCTCACGGCTCGGACAGCTTCGCAAATGCAACCATCAGCTGGTTTTGGACAGGCACTATCAGCCCAAGACGATGTTTGCACTGAAGAAAGTCGTCCGAAAGGAATGCAGAAGACTTCAGGAATTATATCCGCCATACCAGGCGGCATAAAAAGGAGTGATTTTCATGAAAGTACAGGGAATGGTCAACCCCGGCAGCTTTACTGTGGAAGAGATCCCCGGTACCAAACGAAGTCTTGTCCGTCTCTACCAGAATGTGGAGGCGTGCAAGATCGCTAAGGATGCCGAGGACAAGGAAGGCCTTGACGGGTTCCAGTATGACGAATACTGCGTTGAGGTCGAGAGTTGGCCCGGACTTGCTGCCAGCGTGCGGGAGAACTACGACACCTACCTTGCAAAGGGTAAGGACAATGAGGTCGACCGCAGTAACGATGCGTTGTTCCGCGCTCAGAAAAACACAGACTCCATCGTCCAGGATACGGACGCGATGAGCGTGGATCACGAATACCGACTGACCCTGCTTGAGCTTGGTCTCTCGGAATAATTGAGAAAGGAGGAAAACGACTATGCTGTATCGCACTCTGAAGCGCATGATCGAGCGCGGCCAGACCAACGGCCTTGAGGAGAAGATTGACATTTTCTTCGCAGCCAGCAAGCTGACCGAAAGCGAGTATCAGGAGCTCATCGCCATGCTCAAGGCGAAATAATCGCACCGGAGGATTGAGATGTGACTATTCAAGAGATTTTAGCCGGCGGGGGCGGTCTGCTCCTGATCCTTATGACCCTGGTGCAAATCGCCCCCGTCAAAATCAACCCCTGGTCAGCACTCGCCAAAGCCATTGGCAAGGCGATCAATGCTGACATTTCAAAGCGCCTCGACGAGATCGAGAAAAAGCTGGACTCACATATCAAAACGGATGATCAAGGCCGGGCCGATGACTGGCGAGCGGCGATCCTTCGCTTTAACAATGAGCTGCTTCGTCCGATCCGTCATACGAAGGAAGAATTCGTAGAGGTACTTGGGTATATCGACAAGTACGAGCATTATTGCGAAAAGAACCCTGAGTATCCAAACAGCCGCGCGGAAATTGCCATTGAGAACATTCGAGAGGTGTATAAGGTCCGGCTGAAGAAACGAGACTTCCTTCAGGACGAGGATAAGAAGGAGGTGGCGGCGCTGTGAGCAGGTGGGGCATCGGCCTTTCCGAGAAAATGAAAGCCTGCAAAGAAGCAGAACCGTTCACTGATATTTTGGAGGGGGATGGGGGTGTTCCTGAAAAGGACCCCCCGTCTTCTTCAAAAGCAGGGTTCAAGGTCACCACGATGAAGATTATCGTGTGGGTATGCATTCTCAACGGACTTGCATGGGTATGGTGCAGCTATATCCTTGCATTGCTCGGACGGGAGCAGATCGCAGAGGCCTTGTCACAGGTCGCGCTCAAGGAGATCATCGGCGTGGTGCTGATCTACGGTCTCAAGGCGCTGTTTGAAAACCTGAGCAAGAACAACTCATGGCCTGACAAGGGAAACTCTACTCCGCCAGAAGACGGAGTGGGATAACAGGAGGAAAAGAATATGGAGAGTGTACTGAACTGGTCTGTCATCATCAGCATCATTGGCGTATTGGTGGTGCTGACGAACATTGTGGTACAGGTACTCAAGAAAGTAACCTGGGACAAGCTGCCGACGAATGCTCTGGCGATGATCGTTTCGCTGGTGCTGACGCTCGGCGCTTTCTTTGCATATTGTTCCATCAAGGGGATCGCTGTTGTGTGGTATATGGTGTTTGCCGCGGTGGTCCTCGCGTTCATGGTGGCTTATGCGGCAATGTTCGGATTTGACAAGCTGAAAGAAGCACTTGCGCAGATCCATAAGTAGTGATTAGAGGTCGAAAAAGGTGTAGGAGAGCCGGTTATTTCTTGACTACTCCTACACCTGTGGCCTAAAAGTGGCGTGGGGACTGGATTGGATGCTTCTATAATAGAAACATCTTTTCAGATTGCTCACCGTTAAGTGCCGTTATTTCAATGCTTTGAGCAGTAGTAAGATGTGGTTGAAAGGGTAGAAATGTAGGTAAGTCATATATTATTCCTACATTATTTCTACATCTACATTCCTACACAGAATACACCCTATTTTATTTTTTCGATTTCTTCCTTCAGCCAGTCGAATTCTCGCTGGGTATAGACCTTTTCGGTGATGTCGGATATCTTGTGACCGACCATGTATTTGATTGCATATTCGTCAATACCGGCTTTCTTTGCGGCCGTGACAAAGTGCTTTCTTCCGTCGTGAGGACGATGCTCCGGGTTAAGATTAAGCTCGTCACGGATCATCTCAAAGCCGGCCTTATAGCGTTGATAGCTCATCATCACAGTCTTACCGCTGCGCTTGTCTTTGCAGTTGAAGAGATACGGGCTGCCGAATTCTTTGGCTTTATTGTAATGTCGCTCCACGAGGTAACGAATTTTTGAGTGGATAGGTACGACGCGGTCTTCACCAGCTTCGGTCTTTATGCCGCCTTTGAAAGTGCCATTCTCAAGGTCTACATTGGCAAGCTCAATTAGGCCGAGCTCTTGTGGACGCCATCCAGAATAACACTGAATGAGTATCACATCAACGAAATTCTTATCGTCGACATGCTCCCAGAGATTTGATATTTCTTCGTCCGTAAAAGGTATATGCTCTTTCTTGACTTTCTGGATCTCTTTGATCGTTTCGTCAGTCAGCTTGAATGTGCGCGAGTAGTTTCTGTCGACGATCTCATATTCCAGAGCATAGTCGAGCATCAGGTTGAACAAGGACTTGATCTTGTTCTTCATGGATGCGCTGGCGTGTTGCTCTTTCCCTCTGACAGTGGCAACACCCTCGTCCATGCAGCCTTTCACATGGCGGGCACGGACATCCATCACTCGCATATCGTAGACAGCCGAACAATACTTCCAAGCTGAAGTAACGGCTCGTGAACTGCCATCCGATTTGAGCGTCTTGAAATACTCTTCCGACCACTTGTCGTAAAGCTCTTTGACGGTGATCGCGGCGCCGAGGTCATAAGGATTCTTATTGTATTCCACGAGCGCTGCATATGCGTCATTATAAGTTGCAAAATACGAGTCCGGCTTGAGCGGTTTGCAAATGGGCTTGCCGTCCTGAGTCTTTCCAACCGTAACCATTGCCCGAAAGGGATTCCGAAGGTTGCGGTTTTTTATTTCGCTGATTTGGCCAAACCCGTTCGGGAGGCGTCTTCGTTTATTGTTTTTGGCTCTCGGTTTTCGCTTTACTGACGGCTTCATTGGATAGCCGCAATGAGGGCAAGCCGGAGCCTTGTCACTTACCTGCAATTCGCATTCAGGGCATTTTACAAGCATGAGTTGCACCTCCATAGTTGATTTGTCCTTTGTAATCATATATTATGGTGTAGGAGTTGTCAAGATATTCCTACACTTTATTTTTTGATGGAGCGATGTATATGATTACAAATGATGTGTCAACCTGCCCAAAATGCGGCGGCGATTTGAAATACTATGACCGTGTTACTCGGATTGTACGGACGAAAGGAAGAAAGACCTGGAAGATCCCCATGCGGCGGCTTCAATGCACTCGCTGCGGTTCCGTACATAGAGAGCTTCCTGAACTGATATTTCCGTACAAACAGTACGAGGCTGAAGTTATCATCGGTGTTTTGGAGGGCTTCATCACCTGCGAAACCATCGGCTTTGAGGACTATCCCTGCGAAATGACGATGGTCCGATGGCAAGCTCAGGACTGGACCACCGAGGTTGTTTTAACAAAGCGCAGTTGCTAACTTAGAATAGCCGTTGAAAGGAGGTAAACGCCAATGAACGAGCAAGAGTTCCCTCAGGGGTCCGTCCCCGTGGCTGTTGCGGCCCGTGTGTATGGCAAAGATGCTTCATGGGTCCGCGCCGGCATCGTCTCAGGGTGGCTCCCGATTGGCAAAGCCACTCGCAGCGGAAAATTAGTCACCACCATCGAGGAGATGGATTCACGCTATGGCCGTATCAACTTTTACATCTCCCCAAAGCGTCTCTACGAGGAGACAGGATTTTTGTGGAAAGGAGAACGACAATAATGGCAACGGAAATCCGTCCGGAGCTGTCTGAGAAAAATCCATACTGGATTGGCAAGCACCGGTATTACGAACTGAAGCATTTCTGCCTCCAGTATCCGATCTGGAAGAAAGCCTACAATGCTCTGCTTGGCCTGAGCAGCCGTCCGAACGACCTTGATATTTTCGTCAAAAGTGGCCAAGTACGGAGCGATCCAACTGCAAGGTGTGCGGAATCTCGCGTATCCTTTGCCAAACGGATGGAACTGGTCGAGCAAGCCGCCATTGGTACGGACGGTGACCTCTATCCTTATATTTTGCGAGCGGTCACAGAGGGTCTATCCTACAATGCCTTGAAAATGCAGTATGCCATCCCCTGTTGCCGCGAGGTCTACTACAACTTGTATCGGCGGTTCTTCTGGCTGCTGAGTAAGGAGCGTGATTGAAATGCGGATTGTGAATGTGGCGGTCAGACAATGCTACCGCTTCAACTGCCCGAATTGCGGGAGCAAGCTAGAAGCTGACAGTGACGAGCTGGTCGATGTCGGTGGAAAGACCAGTCGGTTCTGGTGTCCTGTATGCCGAGAGGAAAGATACATTCCATGGTCTTCTCTGAGAAAACGGACGGTCTACGAGGACAGTTCCGCAGATTAAGCAAACTCCTTTATGGAAAGGAGTGTTTTTCTATGGACACTATGTTTGAAAATTTAGATTTTCGGTTTGATAAGGAAAATAACGACGAACGACCTTTTATAATTGCTTGTAAAGATCGAGAAATCATAGATGGGGAACGTTGGGTGTTGGCATCTTTATCGACCGATGAAGCAAAAAGATTACTCAAGTATCTTGAAGAACACATTGCAAAATAAAGAAGATTGAGCCGTTGTCAGCGGCTCTTTCTTTTTTATATTTTCCGGCACGCGGGTAACTGGATCAGATGCTAAATTGGTATCTGGAAAATTGCCCGGGGGTAAAAATCTGAAAAATCATTTTGGAGGTATGACATGGAACTCATCATTGGCATTGTTGTCGGCATTATCATCGGGCTTGTAGTCGGAACGCTTATATTTCGGCGAAGACACATTCCAGTCGGTGAACTTCGGATCGACCGCTCTGATCCAACAAGCGAACCCTTTCTGTTTCTCGAACTATACACGGATGTCCGAACCATTTCCGGCATGAAAACCGTAACATTCGATGTTCTCAACGAGAATTTCCTCCCGCACGAATAACACTCCCTATTATGAAGCCAACTTATTGAAAGGAGAAATGCAATATGGCAGAAATCAAGAAATTGCTGGATGATGCAATCGAAACCGAGATCAACAATCTCAACTCGGCATCTGACACAGACGAGAAATCGGAGGTTATCAAGAACCTTGCAGCACTGCACAAGCTCCGTATCGAAGAGATCAAAACGGAAACTGAAATTGAGGAAAAGTCGGAGCGTCGGGCCATGGATAAAGCAGCCCATGACGAAGACGCGACACTGAAAGCGTTTCAGCTTGACGAGAATACGCTCGATCGGTACGCGAAGATCGGCATTGCTGCGGCGGAACTTGTATTGCCGCTGATGTTCTACGGCGTTTGGATGAGAAGAGGACTGAGATTCGAGGAAACGGGGACATTTACATCCCAGACATTCAAGAATCTGTTCAATCGCTTCAAGCCTACTCGAAAGAGTTGAGCCAACAGGCGTTGAGAGTCGTGTAAAAAACACGCTCTCTTCGCTTTTTTTCGTAGATTTTGCAGGGCGCTTTATGGAAAGGAGATACCGAAGAGCTCTTTATATCTCTCGACTTAATACCGGGGGTGCTGTATAATAGCAGCTACTTCCAGATTAACAGGAGGTAATGAAAGTGCGCAGAAAAGGTAGAAAGGTTATTAAACCGGCAGGTAGTGAATTGATGGACTACCTGAATAGGGGATACGCCATCTGCAACAAGTGCGGAGCGGTGATGGATCGGAAAGAAGATCCTGAAGGCGGATGCGATATTTATGCCTGCCCGTCCTGTGGATGGGAAATTGAGGAATTGGATTATGAGTACGAGAGTGCAGACGAAATGGAACTCGGACTCGATGAAAGAGGCGACGAGTATCTGATCTTCAGGGACGACGTGCCGCCCGCAGGTTGTAAAGCTTGCGGTGGTCCCTACCCTTACTGCAAAGCGTCATGCAAAATGTTTGACGACTAAAGCATTATCAACGGAGGAAAGTCCTGTAACAAGGGCTTTCTTCTTTTTGTTTTGGAGATAAAGATGCGATATCACTATGAAAAGCCTACAATTTATCTGTCGATGTACGGAAAGCGTTATATTTGCGACCATCCGGTCTACGATAGCTGCACCCTGTTTGAAATAGGAGATAAAGGCCTTGCTGTGATCCAACAGCGGTATGATGACGAAACCAAGTCCACATTCTGGACAGAGGTGGATGCATGGCTGACCGATGCCCTCTATGTTCACCCGAAATTCAAGGAATTCTTTGATGAACGGGCCGGAACTTGTACGAACGGGCTCTGGCCCACCGTAACGATTCGGCAAATCATGTGGGCGCTGAAAATGAAGCCTTTGCAAAAGCAGCGTTGGGAAACGGTCTTCGACCGCCGTGATATTTAGCGCCAATCCAGCAGCCCCTATTATGGATACCAATACCTATGAAAGGGGTTAGGAGTATGGATGAGATGAAGATTCAATCGAAATTCATGACAGGACTTGTATCGAGGATCGTAAAGAAGGTACTTCGGACAAAATTGGGCTGTGAAGTAGATATTCAGCTCAATGAGTTCCGGACGACAGTCATTGATGATAAGACTCATGTCCATCTGGATTTGGATGCGGACCTTACGAAAGAAGAACTTAACAAACTATTGAAGACTATTGGAATCTGAGGAATTGAGCCGTTTTATGCGGCTCCTTTCTTTTTCCGCAGTCAGGATAACAGTCCGCTCAGAACAGAGGCGGGGTGGAGATCCACAGCACTTTGGCAGTGAGAACTACATTCGCAAGCGACTCCATCATCGCTCCGATGGATCGGTCGACGAATTTATCAGATTCACAAACGAGTTCGCCATGAAGATGGCTCGCTATTCAAATCACTCAGGAGAGAACCAAGAGATGCACGAGATCTTTCAAACTGCCAGTTCGGTCGCTGCTGATATTTTAGATCTCTTAAATGCAATGAAATGAAAGGAGAATTCAGATGAAACTCGACCCTAAGATCGGGAGAAGCTTGAAGAAGGCATCTCCCACCATTCTGACATGCATCGGAGCCGCTGGCGTTGTGGCAACCGCGGTTCTGGCTGTCAAGGCAACCCCGAAAGCGGATAGCCTTATCAAGGCCGACAGCAGGAGAAATCACGATGGCGACCCTTATGCTGCAACAAAGCTCGAAGCCGTCAAATCATGCTGGAAATGCTACATACCGGCTGCGACCACTGGCGTCGCTACGATCATCTGCATCTTTGGAGCGAATACCCTCAATAAGAAGCAGCAGGCGTCCCTTGCCAGTGCCTATGCGCTCGTAAACCGATCCTATTCTGACTATAAGCATAAATTGAAAGAACTGTATGGCGAAGATGCTCACAAGAAGATCATGGAGTCCATCGCCGCAGAGAAAAGCAGTATGCCGCCTATTACGGCTACCGGAGGCTTCTCCAATTCATCTTTGGAGTTTGAAGATGCCAACGAGGAGCAGCGACTCTTCTACGACAGCTTCTCCAAAAGATATTTTCAGGCAACCATAAGCCAAGTCCTGCAAGCAGAATATCACATCAACAGGAATATGGTTCTCGGCGCGTTCGTAACTCTGAACGATTTCTACGACTTCCTTGGAATAAGCCATGTCGAAGGCGGAGATGTTGTTGGCTGGTTGCTGTCTGATAGCATGTACTGGATCGACTTCGATAACTCGAAGGCTATGGTTGATGATGGACTGAACGGAGAGATTCCGTGTTATGTCGTCGATGCTGAGTTCGGCCCTCAACCAGAATCTGAGTGGGATTATTGATTTCCCGCAAAAACTACATCGCCTATTATGGAAAGGAGGTCATGCTTTATGAACCAGAGAAACATCTTTAAGCTGCTGTCCCTTGCGGGAGTCGTCCTTGGCGGGATCGGAACATTGTTATCCGGCTGGGCCGACAACAAGGAGCAGGAAGCAATTATCGAGGAGAAGGTCAACGAAGCACTTGCTGCCAGAAACGAAGAGGAAGAGTCCTAAACAGGGCTCTTCTCTTTTTTCGAGGTGAACTCATGACAAATGATACGGCTGTACAAGCACTTCTCGACTATCTCAACGAATCAGATGAACCCGAAATCTATTGGCCACGCCATCACTTTGAAGAGTCTTGCTTTTCGAGATGGGCGGCATGGGAGATGATCGAGGCAATTATGGATCATCCCATGAAAGATCCGGAAGATGTGATCGAGGAGTTCGCCATTAAGATGGTGCTTTTCTCATCTATCGCAGATGGTACGGATGAAGGTCGGATATTTTCGATTGCCGCTGATTTCGCCGATGAATGCTTGACACTATTTAGAGAGGAGAACTCAAATGACAAAACAAACTATCATCGAGGCGTTGAAAAGCGCCCAGAAGTCAATGAAAAAGCACAGCCCTGAGATCCTAACCGGCATCGGAATTGCCGGGATGATCGCCACCACTGTATCCGCCGTTCGAGCAACGCCCAAGGCTTTGCAGCTCATCGACGCCAGAGAAATCAAGGAAAACCGGCGTCTGAGCAACAAGGAGATCGTTGCCACCACATGGAAGTGCTATGTTCCGGCTGCTGTTACAGGCGCCAGCTCTGCAAATCTTCGCCGCAACACTGCTCTTGCAACGGCTTATTCCATCTCCGAAACGGCTCTCAAGGAGTACAAAGAGAAGGCTGTTGAGGTAGTCGGCGAGAAAAAAGAGCAGGCGATTCGTGATGCAGTTGCCAAGGAGACGCTTACGAAGCACCCTCTTGGCGAACGCGAGGTCATCATTACCGGAGGTGGCGATATTCTCTGCTTCGACCCCCTTACAAACCGATATTTCAAGTCCGATCGCGACCGCCTGATGCGTGCTATGAATGAACTAAACAAACGAATGCGCGACGAGATGCGTGTTTCGCTGAATGATTTCTACGATGAGATCGGTCTGAGCGAGGCTGAGGTCGGAGAGCATCTCGGGTGGGACATTGACAACGGAAAAGGCTACATAGACCTCGATTTCAGCACACAGTTGGCTGACGATGGAACGCCTTGCCTTGTCGTCGGTCACAACCACCCGCCTATTTACCTTTGGTAAGCGCAGATTTTGCATCTCCTATTATGGAGAACCAAACAACAAAAAATACTTTTGAAAAGGAGAATTTTACTATGGAAGACAAGAGAATGAACGAGATCGAGGAAATCGAAGCTACGGAAGTCGACGAGACTCAGGACAGCTCTAATGCTGGTGCCCTGCTCGCCGGTGTCATCGGAGGTTTCATTGCTTACGCTGTGATTGGCGGGGCGAAGAAGCTGCGGGTGATCATCGAAGAGAAGGTCGCTGCGAAGAAGCTGGCGGAAGCCGCTAAGACCGACAAGGCCGAAATCGACTCGGCAGACGAGGATTCCGAGGAAAACTAAGAAAAGTAAATTGCGGAGTTCTACAAGGGAGAGTGCCATTAACAGGGCGCTTTCCCTTTTTTCTTTTTATCAAATTTTGGAGGTGCACTAATGCCTGAATATCCTGATAACTCGCATAGCGCGAGAGAAAACACAAGTCCTCCCTCCAAACGGGTGGAGAAAGTTGTCAACGGCACAGCAAAGACCCGCAAGCAGAGCGAGGTCAAGAAATTTGCCGGCATATTCATGCCCGATGAAGTTGGCGATGTTAAAACCTTCATCATCACGGATGTCGTTATCCCGGGTTTGAAGAACGCCATTGCCGATGTTGTCAGCATTGTTCTCTTTGGCGAAGCCGGCCGCATCGGCACTCGGAAGAACGCCGGATCAAAGGTATCGTATCAGCGGTATTATGACGATCCTCGCAGAGATGACCGCAGGAACTACAATCAGCGGCCGAGACCTGTTGCAGGATTTGAGTTCGACGACATCATCTTCGACAACCGTGGAGATGCAGACCTCGTCCTCGATCAGTTGGAATCTGCTATTGCCAACTATGGCATGGCCAGCGTGCTGGATCTCTATGACCTCGCCGGACTTACTTGCCAGAATTACATGGCTGATAAGTACGGCTGGACTGATATTCAGAGTGCCAGAGTTGCCAGAACGAGGGACGGCTACATCTTGCAGCTTCCCAGAGCAATCCAAATCACCTAAAAAGAGGTGCAGTCATGTACGGATATTTTGTCTCAAGCGGGTACAGAGGCTTCGTCGACGGAACATGGATGCTGTTCCCGACTGAGTCCGAGTATTACGAATACATGAAAGAGCTCGAAAACTGAGCTGAAAACTACAATTAAGAAAGGATTTATTACCATGAAAGCTAATGAAATCATGACTTCCGCAAAGCGTACCTTCTCCAAGGTCGGCTTTGGGCTCCAGAAGAAGATCCCCGAAATTCTTGTCGGTGTCGGCATCGTCGGTGCTGTTGCAAGTGCCGTTCTGGCCTGCAAGGCTACCACAAAGGCAGGTGCCATCGTCGAGGAGTCTAAAAACTCTCTCGCTGATATTCGTAAGGCCAATGAAAACGGCATCACCAAGGCTGGTGAGTCCTACTCCGCAGAGGATCGCAGGAAAGATCTCGCCATCGCCTATGTTCAGACAGGCGTGAAGTTCGCAAAGCTGTATGCCCCCGCGGTCATGCTCGGTGCAGTTTCTATCGCCAGCATTCTCGCAAGCCACAACATCATGAAGAAGCGCAATGTTGCTCTGGCGGCTGCTTACGCTGCTGTCGATAAATCCTTCAAGGATTATCGTGACCGCGTAATTGAGCGTTTCGGCGAACAGGTTGAAAAGGAGCTGCGCTACAACATCAAGGCACAGGAGATCGAAGAGACCGTCACGGACGACAAGGGCAAGGAAAAGAAGGTCAAGCAGAATGTGAATGTCGCCTGTGAGAACTGGGATGGTTCTGACTACGGCCCTTACGCAAAGGTGTTTGATGATACTCACTCCGATTGGAAGCAGGACCCTGAAATGAACCTCTTCTATCTGCGTGCTCGTCAGGCTCAGGCGAATGATATGCTCAAGTCCCAGGGTCACCTCTTCTTGAATGAAGTTTACGATATGCTCGGTTTCAAGCGCACCAAAGCCGGCGCTGTTGTCGGTTGGATCTATGACGACAAGAAGCCTTACGGCGACAACTTTGTTGACTTCGGTATGACCGAGATTCGTCGCCACGATGCTGATTCGGACGAGTACAAGCGCGCGTTCATTCTGGACTTCAATGTTGTCGGTGACATCACTTCCAAGATCGTCGACCACCAGAATGACTACCTTGCGTGAGGACAAGCCTATGAAAAAATTGCTTATTTGCCTTCTTATCTTCGTCGGGGCGATTTTCATATCCTGCAACTTTGTGATAAATGCAACGACGACCAAAATGGTTCCGGAACAGCCTATGATTCAGACGGAACCTCTTTCTCTGATCGTTGAGGCATCTGCTCCATCCACTGATATTTTACTGGAAGAAGAGCCTGAACCCACTCCCGAACCAGAGCCTTTGGCTACGAGGGAGGAAATCGAGCTTCTTGCTCTCTGCACTATGGCTGAAGCCGAGGGCGAATGCGAGCAAGGCCAGCGACTTGTCATCGACAGCGTTCTTAATCGTGTGGACAATCCGCATTTCCCGGACACGATCTCTGAGGTCATCTGGCAGAAAAACCAGTATGCGGGTATGTACGGCGACCGTATTACCCGCTGCTATGTTATGGACGAGCTGGTAAAGCTCGTTGAAGAAGAACTGGAAAATCGTACTGACTACGATGTCGTGTTCTTCAATGCGGGCCATTATAGCGACTATGGAGTTCCTATGTTCCAGGTCGGAAACCATTACTTCTCAAGCTATGATTAAAAGGAGGAACAATTATGAAGAAGATCATGCTTTCCCTGCTCTCTTATACCCTGGCGACTATGTCCGGCCTCTGCCTGGTGGGC
>OMCM01001329.1_pt1 | contig 12611 bp, 11 predicted proteins | sample 1645021 | NCBI WGS metagenome assembly OMCM01 (sample SAMEA103958142, study PRJEB25191) | human gut metagenome | biome: human-associated habitat [ENVO:00009003]; feature: intestine environment [ENVO:2100002]; material: feces | place: Germany | collected 2013/2015
TGTCACCAGCAGAAGGATCCGCTGAAACTGGCGGATTGGCATCCGCCTGAGCATCCGCCGCCACTTCTGCCGCCGTTGCTGCAGCCGCCGCGTCGAACATCATTCGCGGCTCAAGCGCAAGCTCAAGGCTTCCGTAGGAGAGATTCGCTGTAGTCATTTTGTGCTTCTTCCCTTTTGGGTTGGGTTTCAAACTTATTCAATGAGCCGCGCAAAGCTGCTCTTACTTTCAAGATCCGATGCAATACGCTTCAATCCGTCGATCACCGTCTCTTTGCCTTCTGCGAAGCTCGGCGTCTCAACTTCAGACACATCGCCGGAATTGCGTCCGCAGGCCAGGAGCGTAGGCTTAAGCTCGTTGTAGCGGCGAAGCCCGGATTCATTTGTTGAGGGCGGAACGATGAGCATGTAGAAATAGAAGTCCTGATGCGACTTGAAGCTGTCGCACAAATCTTCAATTCGCTGACGGACAAAATCGCGGTCTCCGGTATCGGCATAACCACCCAAGCTCTCAAGATCGAGATAAAAGTTGTTGGCATCCATGTCGATGTCAATCAGCGGACCATTCAAATTGGCCAGCATGACGATCGCCTTGACGGTGGACTTACCGTCTTCGCTGAAGTCGCGCGGATGGTCGAGATCTCCCCAGCCGTCAATACCGCGGAACCCCGGCGAAAGCGCCATTGCCCCCCAGCCCATTGCAATATTCATGTTGATGGCGTGATTAATTTCTTCATGATCGCCAATCATTTTTTGCAGACGCGCCGTAAATTTTTCACGCTCATCCGTGAGCGGCAGGAGTGCTGTGAGCGGCACTGTCCCGTCAGCCGCAATCCAGCGCTGATCAGTCGGGCCGGTTAATCCGTTGCCCGCAGAAGGAATCACCGGTCCCCGCCACGTGATGTAGGGCCACCCGCCGGGATAGTTCGACATAATGCAGTTGCCGCCGTAACAGGTTTCAGCGCTGATTTCAAAAGATCCTCCCGGAGGTTCAGTCCAATCGAAGAGTTCCCCGCCGCGCATTCCCCGACGAACATGAAGAATCTTCTTGCGGACATCGGGCATATCGGGAGAGGCCAAATTAGAGACACCCGCCCCCTGTTTGATATAACGGAACCACTGCGGCTCAATTCGATCCGGCAGCGCCCAACTGCGAATACGCGAAACACCCTTGGCATCGTCCCAAACATTGACGCCGTCTGAATAAGGCACTAAGGCCATCCAGCGGTCAGCCCGTCCGTCAATGACTTCGTCATAAAAGGCCTCGCCGATATCGCGGATCGCCTGCATGTCTCGCTGCGTCTCATTGATCGTGGAGGGGACAACCAAAGCAATTTCAAGCGGGTTGTAAATCGCCACCGCAGCACTTGCCACCTCAACGGTCTTCCCCGGACCGCCTAAAAGTGACGGCAGCGCCCGAAAGCTTGCCGAGACTCGATACCCTTCATAGTCGTTCCAGGTCACCGGCTCCACCGCAACGCTCAAGTCACGCGAGAGCTGCTCTTTATCCAAACCCAGATTGACGGCTACATAGCGCTGAGCCATCCCCAGCACATCCGTCTCGGAGTCCTTCGCCGCTTCCATCGCCACGGCCTGTGCAGCTGCATCGGTCGCCTGCTTGAGGCGCGCCCCGTCGGCACTCACGCGCGTAGCGTCCACCACAAAGGCCGTGAGCACAATGCCGCCGATCAGGAAAAAGACCACATTGACCGCAGCCGAACCGGATTCTTCACGGAGAACGCGAGCCAAAAGCAATTGGGCACGTTTGCAAAGAAGAGAAATCATGCGTTGCTCCCTTCGCCGTCATCGTCCGACGGCATCAGATTTTCTTCTTCAAGCGCTTTGTCAAGCTTGATCTCGCGGTTGTTGGAGCGGTAGATGTTCTCCACCTGAATCACTCGGGGAAGACGCAGGTGCTTGCCCAGTTCAAAGCCTGCCGTACGGCGGCAGACATCCACCACGATCATCGACATCGTGCTGCCGTCTACATCGCTCTCGTCATTGCCTTCGCCGGCATTTTCCGGGGGATCCACCGGCAGTTCGCCCGTGAAGTACTTCCCCTCGACATTGAGTTCGCAGAGCATCGCTCCGTCGCCGCGGCGAATCATCCACTGCACTGCGCCGGACTGCAGCACATTCATGATGATGACTTCGGTGTCACGGGTTTCGGTCTCGAGCGATGCGTCAACGAGTGCATCGAGCCCATACTGCGTGAGCTTAGGCTGCTGCGCAGCATTCACAGCAATGCTGCCCGCGCCCGCCTCAAGGCGTTCCCGCTCAATGCCGATCTGGTGCATATCCGAAAGAATCACGGCAGTACTCACCAAAAATGTGATGCCGAGCGCTGTTTCCACGGCAATCGACCCGGATTCACGACGCAGTCCGGCGGCGGCCGAAGCAATCTTCTTGAAAAAGGAACTCTTATTCATTTCACGCCCCTTCACTGTCATCAATCCGCGGGTAATAGGCGATGATGCGTTCGTAGCGATAAGTGAAATCTTTGCGGTTCGTCAGAATGAGGCGCGGAAGCGGCGTAATGAAGTCCTTGGAGATCACGACGACAACCTTCCAGGCGGGATAGCTGCTGTCCGCTTCTGCGGTGCCTTCCTCATCGTCCTCGCCCGCGCCGTTCGTTCCGAGCGACTCATAGGCCTCAACGGTTACGCGGGAGACATTCGAGGGCTTGAGGTAGCCAAATGAATACGCCGCAATACCCTGACGAATGTCGTTTTCGGCGGACGCCCCCAGCTCACCAGCATCGCGAAAGCGCAGAAGGGCGCTCGAGACTGCGCTTTCACCGACCTGAATCGTGAGCGCCATGTTGGCAAACTCCACAATGATGAAAAACGCCGCCAGAATCACCGGAAAAGCAAAAGCCGTCTCAACCGCGGAGACGCCTCGCCCGTCACGCAGGAAAGCACGGCCGACGGTAAAGATTCGCGAACGGAAAATCCCGACTGTCATTTAGGGCTTGCTCCCGTTTTGACCAGCGCTGCCCTTTTTCAGAGCCTCAAGCGCAGCTGCGGCTTCGGGGCTGCCCTTGGGGAAAGTCTGAGCATGGGAAGAAAGACCGGCATCACCCTTTGTTTCGATCGTCTTTACGGGCTCAACGACAAGCGGCACTTCATAGCCGTAGTCCGAATCATCCGCAGATTTCGGACGAATTTCGATCATCTTCTCGGCCGCCCGCAGGCACTCATCGGCGAGCGTAGATTCGCCGGCATCAATGCGGCTTTTCATGGCCGCAAACTTTTTGAGAGCATCCTCGGCCTGTTCATTTGTCATGAAACTCTGAAGCGTTTCACGCGAACGATCAGCCGACCCCGTCATGAACTGCACAAAGGCGAGATTCATTTTGGGCGTCAGAACGCCGGAAGCGTCCGACGAGCTGAAGTTCTCTGCGTCGCCAAGCACCTTCAAGGCCCCCTTGGCATCGTTCATGCCGAGCTTGGCGAGCGCGAGGTTGTTAAGCACCTGCACGTTCGTCGGCGACTGGGCAAGCGCCTTATCAAAGTACTTGACGGCTTCCTCGTGCTCGCCCGCAGCATCGAGAACGATGCCGTAGGCGTTGAGCGCAGAAACGTTCTTGTCGTCGAGCTCAACGGCCCGCTCGAGTGCGCTTCGCGCATCGCTCATGCGGGCTGAAGCCATATAAGCACGGCCTAAACCGGTGAGGAGCCCCGCTTCTTCAGCCGGAGCAAATTTCACTTTTTCAGCTTCTGCAAGGGCTTTGGTTCTTGTAAACAAAGTCAAGGTAGCTCGCGGCGGTTCAATGAGCGACGCGATCCCTGCATATTCCAGAAGCGTCTTGGCATCCATGCCGCCCCGGCGGTCGAGCTCAGCATAAACGCCGAGCGCCCCTTCGTAGCGTCCCTGAGCCACCAGCATGCGGGCAAGGCGCAATGCCGACTCACGATCCTTCTTGGGAGCTGTTACGACTTCTGAAGGCGTGCGCTCCTTGATGGTGCGTTCAGGCATCGGACTGTCCGACCCTGCTCCTGCAAGGGACGCACACCCCGAAAGCATCAGCGCAGCTGCCGAAAGGGCAGCGAGCGCAGCGGTCTTCATTGCCGCTTGCGGGCGTCGGCGGGAACTGTGAGCAGAAGTAGTCATGATCGACACAAAAAATCAGGAGAGGAGACTGCGGATGACGCGCATCAGCGCGGGCGCGGCCACGATCGCTACGACGGGCGGCAGAATCAATGTCATCAGCGGCAAGGAAAGACGGGCGGGGAGCTTCCCGGCGCGTTCTTCGAGCGTCAAAATCAAGGTCGACCGAGATTCGGCGGCAATGTTGTGGAGCGCCTGCGCCAGAGGCGTACCAAACTGTTCGGCTTGAATAAGAGTTGAAACCATGCCTTCAATAGACGGCACGCGCGTACGCTCGGCGAGATTGCGAAGAGCCGCTGAACGTTCGGGCATGATTTCCAGTTCGGCATTGGTGAGTGCGAGTTCGTGAGCCAGAACCGGGGCGGAAAGTTCCAGTTCTCTCGACACCACCTTCACAATGCGCGTAAAGGGAAGGCCGGCCTCGGCGCAGATCACCATGAGGTCAAGGGCGTCGGGCATGCTGCGCTCAAGCGCCGTATAGCGCCTTGCGGCCATCGACTTCAAAACCCATTCAGGCAGAATACCGCCCGCAAAGTAGCCCGCCCCCATGAGTGCGATGGTGCCGATGCTTCGCTCCTGAGTGCCGAAAAAGAGCGCGGCCGCAATGCCGAGTCCAAGCAGCGTTTTGAGGAGCAAAAAGACGCCGAGCGAACCCGGGCGCGCAAAACCGGCTTGGGCGAGGAGGAGCGCCGTTGTCTCACGACTCTTGTCATTCCCGGCGAGCTTCAGCCCAAACCGAGCAGCCGGCTGAATCCATTCCGGCAGCGGCTCGATGCCGCCCGCCTGATGCGGATGCGCAGCCGCTTCTTCATCAATGGTGCCCGCCAATCGGTCTTCAAGTGCCTCAGCATCCTGCTGGGAGCGAAGCGCAAACATAAAGACGACAATAGAGAGCAGCGCGAGGGCAAAAACGATAATCCATGTAATCATGACTCGAGCCTCACTGAATGCGGCGAACCATCAGCCAGGTCACAAAAAGCCCGGCCGCAACGCTGGCGGCAGCGTAGCCGAGCACTTTGAGGCCGGTCGGATCGGTAACGAGGAATTGAAAGTCCTGCGGCGCCTGGATGTACTGATAAATGAGTACGCCGGGCACGAGGCAGGCGACAATCTTGATGGACGCGCGAGCCTCGGATGTTTTGGCCTGCACCTTGAGCGCGAGCTCCGCGCGTTCGCGAAGCGTGGCCGCCAAGCGCTCTAGCGTGTCGGCCAGACGGCCGCCCGACTCCTGACTGATGATCACGATGACGGCAAAGAAGCGGTATTCGGGCAGCGGCACGCGGTGCGCTGATTCCTGCAGCACCTGCTTCAAGGGGACACCCAGGCGCAGCCCATGGCGCGCAGATATAGGAGCGCCGCCGCAGAGGCGAAAAGCGCAGCGCCTCCGAAAAATGCGATCAGGAACGGATAGTCCGTCATGCGGCCCACCAGTGCGGCTGCCGTGAAGGAAAGAGCGCCAAGCACCAATACCCGAAGACGCAGGTTCTTGGTCCAGCCGAGCAGTTCCAGTCCCTTCTGAATGCGCACGATGCGGGCATGGAGCTTCGGGAAATGCCCGTGGTAGTCGTCAAGCCCCATCAGTACGGATTCATCGGGATATTCAACCGGCGCAACGCTTTTGGCTTCCTCCTCAACCTGCGTCAAAAGCTCAGTGAGTCTTTCGCGAACCATTTCTTCGCGGCGTGCGCGGTTCGTAAAGGCACGAAGTCCCAGCACGCCCAAAAGTACGAAGAGGAACACCAAAATCGTGAAAAGATTAAGCATGAGCTTTGTCCTCTCAATTGCCGCCGAAGAGATGTGCGCGGTCCTGATAGAACTTCGGGCGCAGCCCCGTATTGACGAATTCGCCTACGATCCGTCCGTCGGCAGAGATGGATTTGATGCGGTAGTTGTAGAGTTCCTGCGTCTGGATGACGTCCTCTTCCATACCGCAGACTTCAACGATCGACACCACACGGCGCTTGCCGTCGCGCATGCGTTCAATCTGCACGACCATATTCACCGCGCCGCCGATCTGACGGCGGATGGCATTGAGCGGGAGCTGCAGATTGGCCATCAGCACCATGTTCTCCAGACGGATCAGGGCGTCGCGCGCATTGTTGGCGTGCACCGTGCAAAGCGAGCCGTCGTGACCGGTGTTCATGGCTTGGAGCATGTCAAAGCACTCGCCGCCGCGAACTTCGCCCAGGATGATGCGGTCCGGACGCATACGAAGCGCGTTCTTAACAAGATCGCGCTGAGTGATCTGTCCGCCGCCTTCAATGCTTTCCGGACGGGTTTCCAAGCGCACGATGTCTTCCTGATTGAGCTGCAGTTCGGCCGCATCCTCAATCGTCACCACGCGTTCCTTCTGCCCGATCTTGAAGGACAAGGCATTGAGCAGCGTTGTTTTGCCCGCGCCCGTGCCGCCTGAAACGACGATATTGAGGCGCGCCATCACCGCGCGTGAAAGGAGCTCCACCATGTCCTTGGTGAGTGCGCCGCCCTCGGAGAGCTCTTCCAAATTGCGCTTATGCTTGCTGAATTTGCGGATTGAAATGGATGTGCCGTCAAGCGCCAGCGGCTTCGTAACAACATTGACGCGGCTGCCGTCTGCCAGACGAGCATCGACCATCGGATTGGCTTCATCGATGCGCCGGCCGACGCGCGCGGCAATGCGCTGCGCAATATTGAAGACGTGCTCTTCATCAATAAAGGTAATGGGCGTCAGTTCAAGTTTGCCGAAGCGCTCGACAAACACCTTATCAGCGCCGTTGACGAGAATATCCGTAACGGTTTCGTCAGCGAGCAGCGGCTCGATCGGCCCGATGCCGAGCATTTCGTCGAGCATCTGCGCGCTGATGGCCTGTTCTTCAGCGGCCGTCAGCTGAAACCGGTTCTGGTCGCAGATCTCGCGAATGAGCTGTGCGACTTGTTCTGCGAGATTTTCCCGGCTGGTCGTTGCCGCCTTCATTGGGTCAATCTGCGCAAACACTTGATCGTGAATCGTGCGGCGCACGCGGGCAAGTTCCGCCGAAGCCTGTGCCTGAGCCTGAGGTGCCGCAGCAGCGCTCTGCGGCATGGAACGCATGCCGGGACGGCGCACGGCTGCACTCCCAGCATTCGAGGCGGCAGCAAAGGACGGCCGATTCGGCATCACTGCCGGCGGCGTCTCGGCGCCTGGCTGCGCCGCGCCGAGGACAGTCCCAGCCTGCCGAACTTCTTGGGCTGGGCGCGGCGCAGGGGCAGCGGCCGGAATGGGTCGACGAGTACCAACGAGCATCTTCACTATTCTCCAAACGGTCTCTTTTCTTGAGGTCGGCAGCCGCTCATCAAGCCGCAGCCTTGGCGGAATCCTTGTTTCCGGTGAGCTTTAAAAGCCTGAGCAGCTTCATGACGGTCGGGAAATACCGCTCTGCAAAACCGGGAGCCGTCGAGTGCGCGCCTGCGCGCCCGAGCAGTCAGCAGGCGAGCGCTTCAATACTGCGGGCAAAGGCTGGAGCCGCCTGCGAAGTGAGCGCTCCCTGCAGGAGACTTGCGTCAAGTACCGTCCCGGCATTGGGCAGTTCAAAGTCCACCTTGACACCGAGGAAGTTTTCAAACTCTTCACGCGTCAGCACGGGCTTGCTGCGCTTGCCCGCACCGGCTCGGCAGTGATTGGCCACCAAGAAGCGGCGCTGACCGGGCTGCGGCGCACCGAGTTCGGCGAGCAGAATCTTCGCCGCGCGGGCGTTCGAAACTGTGTAGTCGATGAGAATCACGCAGACATCGGCGTTCTTCAGAATTTCTGCGCTGCCCGCAGGACGATGCGACGGGATATCCCAAATCGAAACAGAAAAGAGTTCGCAAAGCGCACCGCCCAACTGAAGGAGGAGCTGCGGATCAACCGGCGTTTCCGGACCGGGGCGCTGAGCAAGGAGCGACAGGCGCTTCTTTTCACCGTCGGCGAGCACCGTGCGGGCAATGAGGCGATAGTCGATTTCAGCGGCCGAAAGAATGCCGGCCAAGCCGTTGTCGGCCTTAAGACCGAGGAGCAGCGCGAGGTCACCTTTGCGGCGATCGAAATCAACGAGGAGCGTCGGATATTTAGCAACCTCCGCAATCCAGCGCCCCAAAAGCGCCGCTACGGTACTCGTACCCGCTCCGCCAGCAGCACCCGTCACCGCAATGGTCTGTCCGACCCGCACGCTTGAAGCATCCGGCATGCCGAGCCAGCGATCGCTGTCGGCACGGTTCAGGAGCTCCACCACCAAAGCATCTGCCACCGGCGAAACCAGATAGTCAAATGCGCCGGCAGAGAGGAGCGAACGGTAAAGTTCAACATTTTCTTCTGCGCCCACTGCCACAATGCGGCAGCCCGGGCCCGCCAAGGCGGCCAAATCCGCTAAGGCCGGCACTGGGAAAGGCGAAGCAGAAATATCAACAATCAAGAGCCCCGGGGCGTCATGCTGCGTGAGCCAGGCCTGAGCTTCGTCCATGCCGCCCTTCTGAGCGGCTGTGCAGCTGCGCCCGAGCCGAGCGAATACGTCGGCGAACTGCTTCAGATCGCCTTCGCGGCAAAACACCGCTGTCGTGATGCCCTCGACGGAGGCATTGTTTTCGTTTTCCTTATCCACGATCAATCCTCCTGGCTGAAGTCGATGTCGATCAGGTCTTCCTGATCACCCGTCTGATATTTCTGTACGGCCAGATTGCTGGCCGTGCCGTCAGCGCCCTCAAGCGCACGCGGACGGAGGAGATCCTTCGGATCACTCACCATCATGGCGATGTTGGCGTTGTTGGCGCAGCCCAGCGTGCCGACGGCCTCGTAAGGCTCAATCGTCCAGCGAGTCGGATCGGCCACCACGCACTCCGGCGCATGCACAACGTAGGCTTCGCTGATGAGCTCCAAGTCCCAGCTCACGCGGCGGTCCGGAAAGTCGCGCTTGCCGGTTTTTTCATTTACATAGACGGCAAGCTTGGGTTCCTGAGCGCCCGCTTCTTCGAGCGCTTCGGCCAATCGGCGGGCGAGCTTTTCGCCTCGCTCGGAGAGCGGTACGACGGTGAGCACCTGACGGCGAATCGGTCCCTGCGACAAGAGGAACTTGTTGGCAGACTCGATCGACTCATCGGTCAGACCCGAACCGTTTGCCGAAGCACGAAGGTAGAGCGACTTCGCCTGAACCTTCATGGAGAGCGCCTCGTCTCTCGTCTGAGCAAAATTCGAGGAACGCACACGGCCAACGGTCTTTGTCTCAAGCCCTTCAACCGCACGGTACCCTGCTTCGGCTTTGTCAAAGGCGTAGCCGCCAGCCGTCTGAACAGCATTGCCCATGTAGCTCAAGCTTTCACAGCCCGTAAGCGCTGCGATCAAGGCAATGCTCAGGAGCGCTGCCGTGCCTTTGCGCGCCTGAGTCTTCAGACTGAAGCGGCGCTGATTGTTGTTGTGTGTCATATCTTTCATCCGCATCCGTTTCAATTAGAAGAGGTAGCCGATTGAAGCCTGACGCGGCGCATAAGCGTCAACGGCATTGATGCCGCGTCCCGGCACGCGCAGATCGCCCGAAGAAACCGGGTCGACGATATTGGCAGTGAGCAGAATCACGAGTTCGCTGTCTTCGACCTGCGTCTGTTCGTATTCAAAAAGACGGCCGACGAAGGGAAGATTGCGCAGTCCCGGCACACCGTTCACGGTCTGCGAGGATTCGCTGCGAAGCATGCCGGCCAAGGCAAAGCTCTGGCCGCTCGCGAGCTCAACTGTGGTTTCTGCTCGGCGCACGCGCACCGCCGGAATCACGGAGCCTTCCGAAAGAATCACCTGCCCCTCGCTCGTAAGCTCGCTCACTTCAGGCGCCACATGGATTGCAATGCGGTTAGGCGAAAGCACTGTCGGCGTCATGCGCAGAATCACGCCCCAGGACTTGTAGTCGATGGTGATGGAGTTGCCCGTAATAATCACGATCGGCACTTCGCCGCCGCTCGCAAAGGCGGCGGGCTGACCCGACATCGCCGTCAGGTTGGGTTCGGCAAGGAGCGAAGCAAAACCGGATTCGCTCATGGCATTGATGAGCACGCCCAAGGACATGCGGCCCATATTGAAGATGCCGCCGAGCGCCGCGCCCGCCGTGTTCGAATCCGGCATCAGCCCCGGAATGTTGGCATTGCCGTCCGCAAAGGAATCATTCGGATTGAAGTGTGAATTGTTGGCCGCATGCGTGGAGAAGAGCCCCTGCGATGTGCCGTTGCCGAGGAAAAGCGGGCCGCGGCCGGTATTGAGCACCGCACCCCAGTTAAAGCCGAGCGAATGCGTGAGTGAACGGGATACTTCAACAACCCGCACCTGAATATTCACCTGCTGAGAAACTTCGACTTTGAGCTGATTGATGACCGGACTCGACTGACCGCCGGCAGAGCCGCCCTGGCCGCCTCCGTCCTGACCGCCTTGCTGACCGCCCTGCCCCGGACCGCCTGCAGCGGCCGATGAGACCAAATAGGATTCAACGAGCTGGGTCACGCGCCGGCTGTCGAGCGCCGTTTTCACTTTGCCGCGAACGATCATGCGGTTGTTGAGCGCCGGCACGAGTTCAATGCTCGCACTCGGCACGGCCCGCTTGATGTCGGCCTTCAATTTTTCGAGATTGTGTTCAACCGTCACTTGGACTGCTGCAATCACCGTGCCGGCTTCGTCAAGTGCATAAAAAGTCGTTGATCCGGCAGCGGTGCCGAAGAAAAAGACCTGATCGGGCGAGGGCATCTGATAGGAGGCAATGCCCGGCGTTGCGACAAGCACTTTTGCCGCTGCGCTCGGGAGCTGCAGCAGAGCGCCCTCCTTTAAAAAGACGCGAAGACTGCTCGTCGGCTTGGCCAGCTTGAGGTTTTTCAAGCTTGAAGCCCCTTCGAGTACTTTGACGTCTGTCGGAACCTGTGCTTTCAGCGCTGCCGATGCTGGGGAAACAGCCAGACCGAGCAGTGCGCCCAGACAGGCTGCCGCAAATACGGTGCGCGACGGCTTCCGGTTTTGGGTCAGACGGGAAGAACGGCTGACTGAATCTTCAAGGTGTGGAATCTGCACGATGGTTCTCTTCAATCGGTTAGAAGGTGACGGGCGCAACAGCCGCACCCTGATACGTAATGACAGTCTTGGCGGCCGGCCGCTGCGTGCCGAGAATGCCCGTGGCATCCTGCAGATGCGTGACGGCAGCGGTCTTCTCATTCACTGTGCTGGTGCCGGCCGCATCTTTGGTCTCCGGTTCACGCAGACCGCGAATAGACACCTGAAGGTCTCCGGCTTCCTTAGCCACAGCGAGCGCCTGTGCTTCCATCGGCGTGACTTCAAGCGTGATCGTGCGGTAGTCAACACGACGCGCGGCTGTCGAAGCCGTCTTTTTGGCATCCGTCTTCTGCGGAGCCGTCTCCGGCTGCGGCGCAATGCTCTCGGTTGAGTTATTAAGCGCGAGCACGCGGACGTTGGTGAGGATGGTCTGAGCAGCGAGCTTTGTCATGCCGCTCGTTTTGTCCTGCTGATCCGCCATGGCTTCAGCAGTTTCACGCTTCAGGGTCAAGATCACGTCCACCCAGTCGCCGGCACTCACCAGCCCGGAGTTGCTCGACACCGCAGAGGTCGGAATGGACACTGCACGCTTGCCCGGCGACAGCACAGCCGCCAGGAACCCTGGATTCCCGGGGTAAAGCACATCATCCTGCGTGATGAGTTCACCCTGCGGAACTGAACGCCGAACGGTTGCGCCCATCAGCAGCGCAGCGGCCGTCCGGTCTCCCGGACGCTTGGCGGAAATCGCTGATGCAGGGGCCTCATCAGCCTTCATCTCCACCCATTTGATCGCCGTCCCCGAGAGAAATTCGCCGGGCTCTACCGGTTTGGCTGCAGCCGCTGCCCAAACGGGCGGCACCTGCGCCTCAGTCGCCCTGGCCTGCGCCGCAGCGGCCGGACGTTCTGCCGCATGTGGAGCGAGAAGCCCGCGTGCGACGAAAGCCGCACAGCCCGCAAGGACGACGGCAAAACCGAGAAGCAGTAGAGAAGAAGTTTTGATTTTCACGATCTCATTCCTGATGTCGCGTGGAATCCCGACGGTCTGGTCCGTTTTTTGAGCGCACAAGGCCCCTGCCTTCCCGCAGCCGGAGCTGCCGGAAGGTTTCAAACCATCTCGAAGAAGACTTAGAAAATGTGTGAGAAAACGCCGAACTGCACTGCAGCAAAACCTGCCGCTATGGCGAGCCCGTAGGGAAGCCCCTTCTGAGCCTCACCGCCGAGGAGACCGATCGGCGTGCATTCAAGCGGCCGGCCGAAGGCCTCCGCCAAACGCTCCGCCCAAAACCCTGTCTTTGTTTCAATCATTCGCAAGAGCGGAAGACCCAAAACCATGAGTCCGCCGACGAGCGAGAGAAGAATCAAAAAGAGGAGAGCGTCAGACCCCGCCCAAAAAGAAAGGACGGCAGCAAGCTTTACGTCGCCCGCTCCCATCCTTCCGGTGAGATAAAGAAGAAATCCCGCAATGAGCACGCCCACAGCCCAAACTGACCCGCTT
>OMCM01001336.1_pt1 | contig 12554 bp, 1 predicted proteins | sample 1645021 | NCBI WGS metagenome assembly OMCM01 (sample SAMEA103958142, study PRJEB25191) | human gut metagenome | biome: human-associated habitat [ENVO:00009003]; feature: intestine environment [ENVO:2100002]; material: feces | place: Germany | collected 2013/2015
ATAGTATTTGTCTTTGCCCTCATCTCCTGTAATCGGACTCAATTCGGCCGGCGGCTGGGCGGTAATTTTTACATCTTCACTTTTTACAGTGCCCTGTCCCTTCTCCTTAGTAAAGGTAATATTTCCAAATCCGAGTTCCGCTGATGAAGCCGTTAATCCTTCTGCTATGACCGCTTTCCCTTTCAGATTACGCTCATCCGTAACATAGCTGGAATAATATACCTTTCCCGCAAGAGAATTCAGTGCCTGGGAAACTTTTTCCTTATTTCCCATATCCAGACCATTGTTATTCGTAATAACGGTCAGAAAAGAATTCTGTCCTGCTTTGTCAACAACAAAATCTCCGGCGGTATAATCTTCGATTTTTGTTCCGTCATTCTGATGATCATATATCAGTTTTGCATTTCCCCGGAAATCATCGATTTCTATCTTACGCTTATCTTTCTGGATAATAACTCCGCCATCAGTATTTAAACGCGTTAAATGACTGTCTCCGACATCTATTCTCCCGTTTTTATCTCTGCCGGTTCCATATTTTTCATGTTCCCATGTCGCGCCGTTTTTTAATGCAAGAAATCCTTTGCTTCCTGTCAGCACCCACTCGTTATACGGCCATGTGTGCAAATCTGTTGTAAATAACCCTTTCAATACAGATTGAGAATTTCCAAGCCCGATAAAAACACTCGAATTCTGTTTTGATCGTATGTCCCCCAGAACTTGTACATTTCTTTCGGAATGGGCTACCGTAACATTCCCTTCAGTGTCCACACCTGCGTTCATGTAAAATTTACTCTTAGCATTGACAGAAACCGCTGCTTCGCCTTTGGAGTCAATTTTCCCTCCGCCGACAGCCGCCTCACCCCTATCAACAACTATACCGGAAGGCGCCTCTATATCGACATCTCCATCAATAGTGATACGAGCCGCTCCGGGGGTGCTTTGAAGATAGATTCCTTTGCCTTCAGACCGTATCTTGACTGCATGGTCGGCGCTTCCTCCATTTTTAATCCATAAATTGGAATTAGCCACCTCATCATCAGACTGTTCTGCAAACAAGTATATTCCATAATCAACACCGCTGACAGACAAACTTCCCAGATTTTTCATCGTCAGATTGCCGCTACGCACAAATAACCCGGCGGATCCTCTGCCACCCCATTGGAAAGATCCTCCGATTCTATGTAAATCACCTTTCCCTGCACGCAGGGACAAATCATGCCCATTCATGTTGACAGTTCCGGTTTTGCTGCTTCCCCAGACCAAAGCGCCAAAAGCATAAAGTTGATCCATAATACCCGGATCTGTCTTATGAAAAACAAGACTTCCCTTGCTCAATTCGGTTGATATAATGGTATTTTTGTTAAACGTATAATCAGAACCGTTTCGGATGCCTTTTCCTGACCAAAAATCCTGCTCTGCTTTCGCACCATCCCAATCAGCTTCAGCAATCTGATGATCCTTATATTCTTCGCCCGATGTTTCCGCATTTATCTGGGAAGGCAAGATAAACAATCCCGACAAGAGACTCAGGAGCACTGCTCTCTTTAAATGACACGGCCAAGTTTTACTTATTCTGGATCTCATTATTTCTCCTCTTTTCTGTACATACTGAAAATAAAACATAAACATGCATAACATACTTACAGCAGATCATTCATATAATCGAAAACACAAAACCGCTTTCATGATTGGCAACACAATTCCGACAAAACACATTCCATATCATCTTTTATAAACACAGAGGAGGTCTGCCGATAACAAACCGGCAGGCCTTCTGTTTTCCTAATATTGATATTATTTTGCTTTCCTGTCTATTTACAAAAGATTATTCTGTCCATATCAGAAGCTGAAGCGAATGCCTGCGTCTATTCTCCACTTGCTGGAAACATCAGCCCCGAAGTTTCTCGTGTAGGTTCCGTACAGATAGGTGTTCCTATTCACCAGCCAGCTTCCTCCTACTTCTACGTCTACCCAGCTGTCTTTCAGCTCTACTTCTGTCCCGCTCGTCGGTTCGTTTTCCGCACTGAAGATGCTCTTCACTTTTCCTCCGAATTCATGGGCCAGCGCTATCTTCGCAAACAGGTTGCTTCTTTCTGTCTCTTTTCCTATCCCCAGTCCGATTCTTCCTATTACGCTGGTCACTCCGTCCTGGTGGATGTGCATTTTCTTGTTCCCGCCCATGTCGCTTACGGCGTCATAGTCTTTTCCTCCTAAGTGCCCTGCGGTGAGTTCAATGCTCGGGTCTATGTAGAAGCCGTTTTCTTTCTTCATCCTCTTACCGTATTCCATGCTCACCGACAGGCCGCCTGTTCTGTACTTCCCGTCCAGGCGGTGGTTCATTTCGTTGTATACGGTGTAGTCGTTCTTCACACGGCTTCCTCTAAGGATGATATCAAGGTACTGTCCGTCTTCTTTCTGCATGGCTCCGTACAATGCCAAACTTGCCAGTTTTTCTTTCCCTGTTCCATTGGCATAGGTGTCTTTTCCTGTTCCGTAGTCCAGGGCTGCGCCGATTGTCCAGTTTCCTTTTTTCTTGTCGTAGCCTACCTGGGCTATGTTGTAGGTCTGTTTGAAGCTGGCGTTCTTTTTATCCAGTTCGTTCTTCCCGCCCAGGTATCTTGCCCAAATTCCGTTTTCTTCTTTTCCAAGCCGTATATCTCCCATCCGTCTCTCAAGGTCATTGTTGTTTCCTCTCCACAGAAGGACGGCAGAGGTCATGGCTGTTTTGGCGCCTTTCATCATCTGGGTTTCTTTGCTTCCATAAATAATGGGAGGCTTCGGCTTGGGGTTCGGGTTGGGATTGGGATTGGGATTCGGGTTGGGATTCGGATTCGGATTCGGGTTCGGATTCGGGTTGGTTTCTTTCACATATCCTTGTCCATTTGCTTCACGGAAATCCATGTCTGCCATTTTCAACGTCGCGGATGATGCGGTCAGGCCTTCCGCTATCGTTGCACGCCCTTTCAGGTTCTTTTCTCCCTTTGCATATGCTTCATAGTACAGTTTTCCTGCCAGGCTATTCAATGCATCGTACACTTGTTTATCGTCAGTCATCGTAATTCCGCTGTTGTCCGTCACCATCGTTACTGATGCGTTTTCAGCAGCTTCTTTTATGTGTACGTCTCCCGTCTTGTAGTCTTCCGCCTTTGTTCCCGCGTTCTCATGTTCATAGACCAGCTTCATGTTCCCTTCGTATTTATCGATGGTCAGTTTATGCGGATCATTCTGCAGCAGTATGCCTTTGTCCGCGCGCAGGCTTGTTACATGGCTGTCAATAGATTCTCCCTTACCGCGATTCTTGTAGTTGAAATCTGCGCCTTTCTTGTGATAGTATCCTACTCCTACCTGCTTGTGTTCCCAGACGGCTCCATTTGCCAGCACCATAGATACTTTTCCGGGTATCTTTCCCCATTTTTGCGTATCCGGATTAATTCCCGATATATCCGTGGTTACCAGACCCTTCAAGAAGGAGTCTTTATTGTTCAGTCCCAGCATGACATGACCGCCGCTTTCAGCACTGACATCCCCGGTAATCTTTACCGGACGGGTCGCAGAAGTAGCTTCTACCTTATTCTCATCATTCAGCTTTGCATTGACGAGTATCGAGCCGCCTGTATAAGCAGCCAAGGATGCGACATCTGTTCCTCTGATCGTTCCTCCTCCAATAGATACTTTTGCTCCGTGAGACTCAACAGCTCTCCACATCTTGGAGTCAATATCCACAAGTCCTTTAATGTCTACGAGCGCACTTCCATTATGTTTCTGCGCTTCAATAGCACCGAAATCTTCCCCCGTGTCTTTTACACGGATTTTTACTGCATGTGCCGGATCATCATCATTTTCTATGATTAACTTTGCATGGCCGCTTCCGCTTTTCCATCTTTCGTCACCACGTACCCCTGCTACCAGGATTCCTCGTCCATAAAGGCTTCCCTTCGGATCGGATTCGATGTACATTCCGTTGACATTCTTGATTGTTAATGTACCGCTGTAGACGGTAATTGCATTGGGGTTTTTCTTCGGCAGGCGCTCCGTAATGGATTTCAGTTCCAGCCGGTGTCCGGTCATGTCGATATCCCCGACCACATCACCATTCCAGTAGATATTTCCGAACTTATTATCGTTTACCGTTGTTACAGGATCATCTTCCGCATGGGTTACCAGTGACAAGTCATGATCAAATTTATAGTGGCCTTTTCCGTCATAAACTCCCGCTTTAGACCAGAAATCCCGCGCTTCTTCAGCAAAATAGTTCGCTTCCACGATTTGATGGCGTACCGGATTAACCAGTGGCGGCGGCGTGGGTTTTCCCTGCACATATCCCTGTCCGTTTTCTTTCTTGAAGAGCATGTCTTTCATTTTCACTGTCTGGGATGATGCTGTCAGGCCTTCCGCTATTGTCGCTTCCCCTTTCAGATTCTCTTCGTCTCTGATATAGCCTTCATAATACAGTTTTCCCGCCAGGGTATTCAGTACTTCATATACCTGGGCTTCATTGTCCGTATTGATGTTGTTTCTGTCTGTGACCATGGTGATCCATGAGTTTTCAGTCGCATTGGCGATATGGGTGTCTCCTGCCTTGTAGTCTTCTGCCTTTGTTCCTGCATTCTCATGCGCATAGATCAGTTTCATGTTCCCCGCATAGGTCTCGATACGGATCGGGTTTTCGTCTTTCTGGAATATGACTCCCGATTCTTCTTTGCTATTTCCTCCCTGGAGGTAGTATACTTTGCTTCCTTTAAAGTTTTTCGGCGTCTTTCCATAGGCTTCATTGATCCAGGTCGCACCGTTCTTCATAAACAAGCTCAGTTGTCCTTCGAATCCATCCGCATTGTTCTGTTTGGTGTGGGTGTCAACGGCCAGACCTCTCCACAGGGAATCTCCTGTCCCCAGTCCAAGGTATATCTGGCTGTATTTCTGCGGTTCGGCCGGATTTACAGCTCCGTTAAGAACTCCCACATTCCCTTCGATTGTTACTTTCTTTGTGCCTGCTTCTGTTTCTTCTTCATCTACATTGAAGTCTATTTTGCCGCCTTCCACCGCCATCGCGTAATGCTCCGCTCCACTATTGTTCTCGATGGAAACGGTGCCACCCCCTTTGACCACGACGGTTGAGCCGCCTCCATTGGCCAGGATGCCTGTTCCTTTTACTTTCAGATCCACATCGCCGTCAACGGTGATATGACCGCCTTTCTGGATTGTATAGTCGGATCCCGCATAGAGCCCCGATGTGCTGTAACGGGCATAGGCGCCTCCCGAATTTGCTGTGTTTTCCACGCCCCATGTACCGTCTTCTCCTTTAATGCTCAGATTTCCATGGATATTCAGGCTGGCATTTCCTGCCACATAGGCACCTAATGCATAGCCTTTGCCTTTTGACTGTATGGTTACGTCTCCGGTGATGTCTGTTTTATAAGCATTCTGTTTGTTTCCGTTTTGAAGGTGGATACCTTCGGAACGGCCGCTCTTATTTTCCGCTTTCACCACCAGTTCTTTAGCCGTTATGCTGAGATTGTCTTTGGAATTCTGCTGCACGGTGGAAATGGTGCCATCTCGATCACCGGCAGAGGTAAATGCCAGTCTCTTCCCTTCCGCTTTAATGACTACCGGCTTTTCACTGCTGACCATCGGTTGTCCGTCGGTCATCTGCAGGTCGGTATTTTCTTTGAAGAGATAGGTTCCGTCTGCCTGGCGTATATTCTTTTCTGTATAGTATTTGTCTTTGCCCTCATCTCCTGTAATCGGACTCAATTCGGCCGGCGGCGTGGGTTTTCCCTGCACATATCCCTGTCCGTTTTCTTTCTTGAAGAGCATGTCTTTCATTTCCAAGGTCTTGGATGATGAGGTCAGTCCTTCGGCTATTGTCGCCTGTCCGGTCAGTTTTTCTTCTCCGGTCTTGTAGGCATCGTAATACAGTTTTCCTGCCAGAGCATTCAGTACTTCATATATCTGGGCTTCATCAGTCATGGTAATTCCACTATTATCCGTGACTACGGTAATGCGTGACCCTTCTGCCGCAGATCCGATGTGTACATCTCCCGACTTGTAATCTTCCGCCTTCGTACCCGCGTTCTCATGCTTATAGAACAGTTTCATATTTCCCTTGTAGTTCTCAATGGTTATCGGTTTCTCATTTTTCTGGTAAATGTTGCCGCCATCAGCCTCAAGGTTTTTGATTTTACTTTCTTTAATGCCGTCTGTCCGGGCTCCTTTTCCTTCATGGTACCAGGAGGCTCCGTCAGAAAGCATCATGTACGTTTGACCAGCTGTTCCGGCATCTGTTCCTATCAACCCTTTTATGTAGGATCCGTCCGTATTCAGAACCAGTCCCAATCTTCCTTTCTGAGCAAGTACATTCCCTTCTATCTGTACATCATGTTTGACTGCTCCTGCCGTAAGAACATTTCTGTCCGACAAATTGCCGTTGATCTGGATTTTACCGTCATTATTTATCTTCAAACTGGACGCCTTATCCCCTTTGGCTATTATTTTCCCGCCGCCGATTGACACATCGCCCTTATTTGCCTGAATTACGCTGACATCATCATTCTCAACATCTACCAAACCTTTTATAACAAGCTTTGCGCTTCCGCCATCCTTTGCACTCCTGCCGTCCACAAGTATAGCTGCGTCTTTTTCCGCTGCCGTATTACGTATCTTCACAGCATGTTCCGCTTGATTATCATTAGATATAGTGAGGCTCGCTCCATTTCTGCCCTGTCCCCAGACATAAATACCGCTCTTTGCATTTTTATCGCCATGTATGTCAATATCTATACCTGCCGCGTTCTTTATTTCCAGATCACCGCCATGTGACAAAATTCCCGACGCATAATGCCTTAAATGATTTGCCTCAGAAACCAAGGTCAGCTTATGTCCGTTCATATCAATAAAGCCATCCGCTGTATAATCCGGATCTCCCCATATGATATTTGCTACATTGGCACCTTGATTTCCCCCGTACGTCAGAGTCTTGGGATTTGATAAATCAACCTTGATCGTGGTATCGGACTTCAGGACATAACGATGATCATCATCCTCACCATCTTTATACCCGTTATTCATCCAATACATATTCCCCGATCCCAGACCATCTTCAACAATCTGTTCACTTACATCCAGATTTGCCGGCGGCACGGGTTTATCTTCTACATACCCCTGTCCGTTTTCTTTTTTGAACAGCAGGTCTCTCATTTGTAATGTTTTAGATGACGCCGTCAGTCCTTCGGCTATCTCTGCCTGTCCCGCCAGCTTCTTTTCTCCGTTTTTATAAGCATCGTAATACAGTTTTCCCGCCAAAGCATTTAAAGCCTTATACACCTGGTCTTTATCTGTATCAACAATTCCTTTATTATCTGTAACTACTGTAATGCGTGATCCTTCTGCCGCGGATCCGATATGGGTGTCTCCCGCCTTGTAGTCTTCCGCCGCTATGCCTGCATTCTCGTGGGCGTAATAGATTTTTCCCGCGCCGCTGTAATTTTCAATTACAAGCTGTCCCGCATCTTTTTGATAAATTGCACCGCCTTTTGCATCACCGGCAAACCTGGTTACACGGCTGCCCTGTCCCGCATTCAGCGTGTTCCATTCACCACCTTCTGAAAGAAAAAGATTCACCTTTCCTTTTATATCTGCCTGTGTTCCGCCGACCCATTTCGATCCGGCAGTAAGACCAACATAAGCTTCTGACCCAGCATCCATGCGAATCGTCCCCTGCAAATCCGCTTTTGATATTCCGATTGCGCTTCCATCCTGATTCACATTGATAAATGTCCGGAATCCTTTCGCGGCGCTGATAAGATACCGTTCTTTCTGATTCTCTTTGACTTTGAGCGTACCGCCGCCAATACGAAGAACATTCTTCTCTGTTTTGCCGCCCCAAAGCGATTCGTCCGTTTTAATCAGGTCAGAAAGTGACCCATTCTTTGAATCATCAATATCCGCTGAAGTAATAGAAATAGTATTATTGCTTCCAATCATATATATGCCATAAGTTTTTGACTGATCGCCCCGATTCCATTGCATAAGGCTAATTGCGCCCGGCTTGATTGTGAATCTTCCATTAATCGCTAAATCAGAACAGTCCATAGACGAAATGCCTGTCGTTTTGATAGAACCGCCGCGCAATTCTTCAATCACTACATCAGCATTGATCGTCGTCTTCACCAGGTCTTCACTTACTTTTTTATTAAATCTCTGGCTAAAATTACCCACTGCGATACCATGTGCAGCAGTATACTTGCTGCCGCTGTCTCCTGAGGGCGACCACAGCGTTTTCGCTTTGATGGTAATCGTACCGTTTTTCCCCGGATTGGTTTTATTGCTGTCAACCACGATAGTTGTCTTATTATTCGCCTTGATCCCGTATGCAGAATAATCGGTCCCCAAATCAGCAACTTTCGTCAAGTCGAGCGTCAGGTCATGACCCGCCATATCAATATTAATTGTCTTAATTGAGGCCTTATCATGCGTATATCCTAAAATACCTGCTGCGACGGACTTGAATCTTTCTTTAGGCATGTTATTTTTATTAACAACCTGTGCCAGACGGTCTGCAGTAAATACTTCACTTTCACTGATCGGATTTGTAGACTGATCTGCCATCACCTGGCATGTACCCGCCAGCAGCGCAATTGTAACACCGGCAGCCAGCCGCCTCATCTGTAATTTACTTACCTTATTCCGTTTCATAATTCCTCCCTATTTTTCAAACATAAACTCTCCGCCGGATACTCGATTAGCATCCCGGCCTTGCCCGATAGCAGGCAATTCATCCTCTTCTAAAACATACCCATCCGGATCTGAACCGCTTACCGCGGTCATGAAACCCGTGTCACATGAACCGGATTTACTCCAAAAAGTATTTCAAATTATCCATGCCCGGCACTCCCTTTCATCCACTCCATTAAACGCAACAAAAAACGAGACAATAAAAAGATGCACAGATTTCATAATTCTAAATCTGAACCGGATTTCCCATATCCGGCTTCCTTATGCATCTAACCTTATGCCTCGCAAGTCATTAGAAAATCAGAAAACAAAGTGGCACCCTGACTTAGTTCCTCATTCTGTCATATCTCCGTGAAAGACTTACTATGACACAATTCCCCATACAGTTGCGGGCCAGTTCCGGAGTCTCACCGGATTCCCCACATGAGCTCTTCAGCTTTTGTCCTCATATAGTATTAAATTATTGGATAACCATTATTTATTAAGAAACAGCTATTTGTATCTCATAATTTCAAATGATTATCTAATTTCATCTTGTAAATTATACTATATTACTTTTCACATATCAACAATAAATGATATTCCAATTGGTAATTTTAATTATTTTTTATAAATCCTTTTCAAATACAATGTTAACTTACTCTGTTTCGCATACTTATCTAATTATCTCCCAAGTATAAAAGACTGCCGTCCTGTCCCCAGGAAAGCAGTCCTTTATTTTTTCTTCTTATTATTCAGTTCTCATGACAAAATCTTGTTTCATTCCCCTTTTGGAAGTTGACATCATGCTCAGAAGCTGAAGCGAATTCCTGCATTGATTCTCCAGTCTACCTTGTAATCTCCGCCAAAGCTCTTTGTGAAATCTGCATAAATCATGCTTCTCGGACTCAGGTAGTAGTTGCCGCCCAGTGCAATTTCTGCCCAGGTATCCTTAAGGCTGAACGAGGAACGCTTGCCTGTTTTTCCGGGTTCACTGAACAGGATGTGTCCATCTCCGTCAAATTCATGGAACAGACTTGCTTTGGCATAGAAATTGCCTTTGTCACTCTCTACTCCGGCTACTACACCCAGGCGCCCAATCAAACTGTTGACTGATGATTGATTGACACGCATGCTTTCACCACTAGGCGCCGCTGCATCAAAGCTGTCCGATGACAGCCGGCTCCATGTCAGTTCTGCCTGCGGCGTTACAAAGCCTTTGCCCATACGAATCTTTTTACCGTATTCGGCACTGATGCCATATCCGTATGTATCATACTTACCTTCTACATAATTCCTGAGTGCCGGTGCACTGTACTTGTTGTAGGCTGTGAACTTATTAGAAAGTTTTCCTGCTTTCGCAATGACATCCACATATTGTCCATCTTCCGACACTCTGGTCGCATAGGTCGCCAATGTGTACAATTTCGGATCGCCTTTTCCTCCATATCTGTATGTTGCGCTGCCGTCATTGTATCCGAAAGCACCGCCTACATGCCAGCCTGATGCCAGACGTTTATCTATGCCCACCTGGGCCGCCCAGTAGCTGTTCTTCATATACGCATTGTTGGCGTCATAACTAATCCGGCCGCCGTAGGCTCTTGCCCACAAACCACTTTCCGCACCAATTCTGAGATCTCCCATGCGCTTATACATATCATTCATATCATTCCGCCATACAAGGATAGAGGAAGTCAGAGCGCTTCTGGTACTGCTCATGATAGAAGTTTCATAATCTCCGGTTTCAATTTCCGGCTTATTCGGCTTGGCAGGTGTGTAATCAAAGTATCCCCGTCCATCTCTCTTAAAGCTCAATGCTTCAGTTTTCAGACCGGCACTGCTGGATGTCAGCCCTTCTGCAATTCTCAGCTTACCTTTCAGATTCCTTTCTCCATTTTGATATCCGGTATACTGCAGCTTACCTGCCATCGCATTCAGCACTTCGCTAACCTTATTCTTATCAGCCGCTTTGTCCGAATTTGTATCCAGTCCGGCATTATCGGTAATCATGTCCACTGTGGAACCGGCATCGGCTGTTGCAACGAAAGTGCTGCCGCCAAGTACCTTTGTCGGATTCGTCTTGTCATGGGCATAAATAAGAGATAACCTGCCGCTGAGTTTCCCTATATCTGTATTTCCGCTTTCCGAAGCTGTCTTATCAAGAACGCCGTTGTTGGAAATAAGCTTGCGAACCTTACTATTGCCGGTCTGTTTCCATTTGCCTTCCAGATCGACATCCGTATTACTGTTCATACTGGTACCTGCCCAGGTACTGCCATTCCCCACTTTAACTTGCGTTTTTCCGCTGCCGGCACTGTTTCCGTCCCAATTTCCACCATTGGAAAGAGTTATATCCGTTTGACCTTCACCGGATACATCCCCTTTCAAAGCATTTCCGGCCCGATCCATAACAACATCAGCTGCAGATCCGGCATCCGTTTTGACACCGCCGGAAATCTTACCGTTTCTCAGTTTAAGCTTTCCGCCGTTAAGCGCGGATGCACCATTTACAACATTTGTATTTTCTGTTTCAATCGTTCCGTTATCTGCCGTGGTGTTGCCGCCTACGCTGCCGCCGGTCATTTCCACCGTTCCGCCCGCATTAGCAGAAGCATCGCCTTTCACGGCTGTCCCGTTTGCAGTAATCCGTCCGCCCTCTGACGCAAGACGGCCTGCACTGCCTTGTTTTAATTCCACGGTACCGCCGTTTTTAGCATTAACGGATTCATTTACTTTTGTACTCTCCGCTTTAACAGTGCCGTCATCAGCTGATACGGTTCCGGTGACTATGCCGCCGGTTATAGATGCCGTACCGCCATGGGATCCGATAAGATCCTTCACCGTGGCATTCTTAATGATGGCCTGGCTGTTTCCATCTTTGGCCGTCACCTGCCCTGCCACGCTGCCGCCGGTCAGATTGATACTGCCGCCCGCCGCTGCAGTGGCATTACCTTCTGTTTCCGCACCGTGGAGGGAAACTGTACCGTTATCGGCTTCCACATCTCCTTTCAGTTTGCCATTCTGAAGACTTACTGAAGATCCGCCGCCCGCACGAACAGCTTTACCGCCGGCTCCTGCCGTCACATTGGTTATACCTGCTGCTTCCACAGTGCCGCCTCCAGAGGCTACGATGCCATCTCCTCCGGCAGTAATATTAGAATTTCCGGAAAGAAGTACTTTACTTCCCGCACCGTCAGCAAGCACACCGGTCTGTCCTGTAATATTGGCATTGCCTTTAATATCAGCGGTCTTTCCTCCTTCCGCTTTGACACCGACGCCGGTATTTCCGCCATTCAGATTCAGCGTATTCTCCCCGCTGTCCACATGGATATCCTTCGCACCTGCATCGACAGCCGCACCGGAATCTCCGTTGATGGTAGCCGGATTCTTTGTGAATTTATAGGTATCTGTATCCGATTTATAAACACCGGCTTCTTTGTATGCCTGTTCAGAAGCGGCACTGCCGTCGATAGTCTTATTAATCGGATCTGTGATCTGTTCATTCGGATAAGCGGTTTCATAGAGATACTGCCCCTGACCGTTATCTTTCTTAAAGGTGATATTTCCTGTTTTGAGAACCGCTTCAGAACTGGTCAGACCTTCCGCAATTTTTACAAAACCGGTCAGATTCTTTTCTCCGTCCGCATACGCTTTATAGAAGAGTTTATTCGCAAGAGCGTTCAGTGTTTCGCTGACCAGGTTCTTATCCGCCGCTTTATCTGAGGACGTATTCAATCCCTTATTATCCGTGATGAGGGATATACCGGAGCCGGACGCCGCTTTCCGTATAATGAAATCTCCGCCGATCATGGTTTTGGGCGCCGTTTCTTCGTGCGCATAATATA
>OMCM01001355.1_pt1 | contig 12427 bp, 10 predicted proteins | sample 1645021 | NCBI WGS metagenome assembly OMCM01 (sample SAMEA103958142, study PRJEB25191) | human gut metagenome | biome: human-associated habitat [ENVO:00009003]; feature: intestine environment [ENVO:2100002]; material: feces | place: Germany | collected 2013/2015
GTGATTATTCTTCCTTATTGAAGAAAGGTAAGAATACAATCAAAGTAGAAATTCAGGGAACAAACAAGATGGATTTCGATTATGGGTTAAGAGCTTTTTAAAGTACACTTCAAATTCACGTTTTATTTGTTTTCAATAGGCAGGAAGAGATTGCGGGTAAATCTGCAATCTCTTTTTGCCATTTTAAAAGGAATCCTACTATAACTTTTCGTTATCGGGCAAAACTATTTGCAATGAACAATCTGCTTTCTAATATGTTAACTTTGTAGCGACAAAAAGAAAAAGTAAATTATTCACCTTTAAACATATAAACTTATGGAATTTCTAACCAACGAGAAACTTACGATTGTAGGAGCTGCCGGAATGATCGGCTCCAATATGGCACAAACAGCCATGATGATGAGACTCACTCCGAATATTTGCCTGTATGATCCATTTGCCCCGGCTCTGGAAGGAGTAGCTGAAGAATTGTATCACTGCGGTTTTGAAGGTGTCAACCTTACATTTACTTCCGATATCAAAGAAGCACTGACAGGAGCTTCTTACATTGTCTCTTCCGGTGGAGCTGCCCGTAAAGCAGGTATGACCCGCGAAGATTTGCTGAAGGGAAATGCAGAAATTGCCGCTCAATTCGGTAAAGATGTTCATCAATATTGCCCGAACGTAAAACATATCGTTGTGATCTTTAATCCTGCAGACATCACCGGACTGATTACTTTGTTGTATTCAGGTTTGAAACCCTCTCAAGTTTCTACACTGGCTGCCCTGGACAGCACCCGTCTGCAAAACGAACTGGTGAAATTCTTCCATATCCCGGCTTCCGACATTCAGAATTGCCGTACGTATGGTGGTCATGGCGAACAAATGGCTGTATTCGCATCTACAACCAAAATAAAAGGAGAGCCTTTGACCGATTTCATCGGCACTACCCGTCTTCCATTGGCAGATTGGGAAGCACTGAAAGTACGTGTCATCCAGGGTGGTAAGCATATTATCGACCTGCGCGGTCGTTCTTCTTTCCAAAGCCCGGCTTATCTTTCTATCGAAATGATTGCCGCTGCTATGGGTGGGCAACCTTTCCGCTGGCCTGCCGGAACGTATGTTTCTAACAGTAAGTTCGACCATATCATGATGGCGATGGAAACTTCAATAACTAAAGACGGCGTCACTTATAAAGAAGTAGCCGGAACTCCTGCCGAACAGGAAGAATTGGAAAAGAGCTACGAGCATTTATGCAAACTTCGTGATGAAGTGATTGAAATGGGGATCATCCCAGCTATTAAAGACTGGCACGCATTGAATCCCAATATTGACTAATCAAACAATATTAGCAAAAAGCCGAAAAAGAGATGTATTTTCTCTTTTTCGGCTTTTATTCCAATTACTTACATATCACATATACCCCACACTTAGTCTATAAATCTTTCAAGACTCCAATTCAAATGACTATGCAAAGTTGGGGATAATTCGTCAATTAAAAAAATAGACAAAATGGGGAAAGTACCTAAACTGAAGTTACAGGTACTCAAAGTGCGAAATATAGTGATTATCCTATCCAAATTAGTGAATGGAATAAAACCGCGCATCGAAGTTTATAAAATATCTGTCATTTTTGAGAAGTACATTCGGAACAAACTCCTTTTAGTACATAGTTTATACTATGCAAAGTAAACCCTTTAGGCAAATCAATCACCGGGATATGTGTACCTTCCAGGCAGAATGTACGATGACATTTCTCACAATAAAAATGCGAATGTAAATCCTGTACCACACAATTGCAGGAGTTGTCGCAAACGGCATACTTCAACGAGCCGCTCCCATCGTCTATGCTATGTATGAGGTGATGAGACAAGAAGAGAGCGATGGTACGGGATATAGTCGATTTATCGACTGTATCGAGCAGTGTTTCCAAATCGAGCAATGACACCGCACGCTCTGCCTGCATCATCGCTTTTATCACCAGAAGCCTTATGGCAGTTGGCTTGATACCTCTTCTATCCAACTTATCCAAATAAATACCTTCTTCCATCTTTCTCCTATTTTATCATTTTCTGTATTCTGACAGCATTCATAATGGCAAGTAGCGCAACACCCACATCTGCAAAGACAGCTTCCCAAAGAGTAGCAATTCCACCGGCTCCCAAAATCAATACAAGTAATTTCACTCCAAATGCCAGTGATACATTCTGCCAAATAATTCTTCGTGTCAGTTTTCCTACTTTGATAGCTTCGGCTACCTTTGACGGCTGGTCTGTCTGTATCACGACATCGGCTGTTTCAATAGCCGCATCACTACCCAGTCCTCCCATAGCAATGCCAACATGACTTAGAGCGAGCACCGGTGCATCGTTCATTCCATCACCGACAAATGCGATCCGGTTTGCCTCATCCTGCCGCAGCTCTTCTAGATGATTCACTTTTCCTTCCGGCAACAGGTCACCATAAGCTTTCGATATACCGAGCTTTTCTGCAAAGTTAGTAACAATACTCTGTTTATCACCGGATAGTATCTGGATGTTTTCAATATTTAAAGCTTTTAAATTGTCAATAGCTACCTTTGCGTCCTCTTTCAGGGCATCAGCCAGCAGCAGATAACCTGCATAACGGTTTCCAACAGCACAGACTACGATGGTATCCGTTATTTCCAGCAGTTCTTTTGGATAGGATATATCAAACTTAGACAGTAACCGGCAATTACCGACCAGAACCGTAGTCCCGTCTATCGTTGCTTCCAAACCATAGCCGGCAAATTCTTTTGTACCGGTAACAGCTACACGTTCAATGTTTTGTTCTTTCGCATAATTCACAACAGCCTTGGCAATCGGATGAGTACTATCACTTTCTACCGAAGCAACCAGTTTCACTAATTCTTCTTCCGAAACCTCACCTGCACTTTTACAGGCCTGTACTTCAAAGGTTCCTTTTGTCAGGGTTCCTGTTTTATCGAATACCACTGTATTGATCTTAGTGATAGCATCCAGATAATTACCACCCTTGAATAAAATTCCCAACCGGGATGCCGCTCCAATTCCCCCAAAGTAGCCTAACGGAATACTAACCACCAATGCACAAGGACACGAAATCACCAGAAAGACCAAAGCCCTGTATAGCCAATCATTAAATGCAAATACAAATGGAGGATTAATAAGTGAATAGACAAACGGACACAAAACAATTAATACTGCAAGCGCTATAACTATAGGTGTATAAATGCGTGCAAACTTACGAATAAACAATTCAGCCGGAGCCTTACGTTCGGAAGCATTCTGAACAAGTTCCAATATTCGGGCAAGTGCGCTCTTTTCAAAAGGTCTCGTTACCTCAAGCCGGATAACCTTATCGGTTACAATCATTCCGGCAAGTACTTCTTCACCTTTCCGAATATTACGAGGAACGCTTTCCCCCGTTAATGCGGCTGTATTGAAGGCAGCCACTTCATTCTGCATGGTTCCATCCAATGGTACCCGTTCGCCTGCCTTTATTTCTATGATTTCACCGACTTTTATCTTTTTAGGGCTTTCAATAACAAGATTGCCTTCCCGGAGCACTAATGCTTTCTCGGGTCTTACATCCAATAAGGCTCCGATATTACGTTTGGCTTTATCTACCGCTTTATCCTGAAACAGTTCTCCTACTGTATAGAATAACATCACGGCTACTCCTTCCGGATATTCACCAATATAGAAAGCTCCCAAAGTAGCTATAATCATTAGAGTGAACTCACTGAAATAGTCTTTTTCCCTGATACTTTCCCAGGCTTCTTTCATCACTGGAATTCCTACCGGAAGATAGGCCACGATATACCATATCAAGGCTACAGATCCTTCACGGAAGAATGCTAAATCGAGAGCATTCATAATTATTCCACCTGCCAGAAGCAGGAGAGAAAATATCACTTTCCCATATTCATGGAATACCGAAACCTTTGCATCAACCTTTTTTTCTGCTGCGCATGAATGAGCGCCACAACTACAATGTCCCATAACATTCATCATTTAGTTGATGCAAAGGTAGCAAATGATTCATGCAACAAAGTTGCAAAATCAGTTTTAGAACATATATCCCAATGAGATCATCAGGTTTCTGTTCTTCATTCCTACTTCTTTGATTACCTCAACAAGTCCAAAGTCATAACTTATGGCAACCTGATATTTCTTGCTGAACTCAACCCCGGCTTTCAGTCCAAGACCGAAGTCGAATCGTTTTAGACCATCGTCTCCAAATATATCTTCGGAGGCTGAATTACCGTCCAAGCCCGCTACATCCGCAATATCACCATCCACCTTCGCTTTCATCTTTCCAAACAAACCAACAGCAACATAAGGTCCTACACTTCCAAATAGCGCAAAGTCATCATTGACTGCATATTTATACCCAACACGCACCGGTACTTCCAAATAATACGGATTGAATGTCAGACTCGCCACTGATCCTCCGTCAATCTTAGCGCCTTTCAATGTCAGCAATGCAGCGAAATCCATATATGCGCCACTGCCATTCGCATCCTGCGACAATCCGACCTCTGCTTTAACTCCTGCGTGAAAACCTATCCTGCTGTCAAACCCTGTAATGGTGTATTTGCTAACATTCATACCTGCCATCACACCCCATTTCAGGTTGTCTTGAGCATTGATACTCACTACGCTTATCGCTACTAAAGCGAACAATAACAAGACCTTTTTCATACGAATAAATAATTTAATTATTGTTTAGAAATTATGTGAGGCAAAAATAATAATAATTTGCACAATTCTGCGAGATTTGGAAAGAATATATAAGATTAATGATATGAATCTTATGAGGTATAGGCATAGCAAGAAAACTAGGTTATTTCTAAGATTTTACGGAACATAGAACAAAAACACTCTGCATAGAGAAAAAACAAAGAATGAAAGGCCGTATAAATTAATTAATTGTTATCTTTGCACAGTCAGTCGTAGCGCGGCTGTATTTTTTTTATGAAAGAAAAAGCGTTTAGCTGATTTCTGTGCTAGTGAAAAGTCCAAAAATTTCAAACACACAGAGAAGCAGATAAATGCTCCTTGCAATATGCGGGGAGTGTTTCCTGTGTGTGTGTTTAGGGCTTGGACTCCCTCACTGGCGGATAGGCAAATGCTCTCCGCTTTTTTTGTGCCTATAAATTTGCAATTAAACGACAAATTAGCAATAATCACAAAGGCAAGGCAATTCGGATGGAGCGGCACCCGAACGACTGCAAAGTCGAAAACGCAACATTTAGATGTTACTACTTGCCTTTAAAAATATAAGAGACAGAGGCTAGCTATACCCTCGAGGGGAACAAATGGATTCATTCAGGAGTTCCCCTCTATTTTTGTAAAGATGTGCACTTGAATCCCCCTACTATAAAGTTTGAAAAACACAGAAACATCTTGCACCTTGCACTTTTTCGCCTTATTTCCCTAATATACAACACTCTAATCGAGTGCAAGATACGGTTGCAGATGCGTGCAAGATACCTTTATCTTACACGCTGAATAAAACTCAAAAAGGACTGCACTACATCCACGGAAGATACGCATTAATTTATAGAATCTATGCAGAGAATGAGTTGTTCATGCCGGGAAACAATCTGTTTTCATGCTTTGGAACAAAGTGTTTGCTATATCTAAACAATGTGTTTCGCTATAGTGAACACTTTGTTTCAAGCTATCAAACAAAGTGTTTCAAGCATTTGAAACAAACCGGAACAGCAATCAACCGGAAACAAGCCGTTCAGTAATGACGGAAAAGTCCTGGTTGACGGATAAAACAACCGGATTTACTTGTCAGACCGGATAGTTATGGTTACCTTTATAGACTATTTAAATCAACAAAAAAGATGAAGGTTACTCAATTGAGAGTCAAGGACAAATCCACTGCATTAACTACAATGGAAATTGAAACATGGATAGAAAAAACACGAACTGAAACAAAGGCACAGCCTGTATCCGCTTTCAGAGAAGTGTTACGATATAGCCTCCCCGACTCACGCTGCTATGAAGCAGACAAATTGCCGAAGATTCTTCCTGCCGCAGAATTCCGCAGAACGGAAGGTGGCATACAGATGAAAAGTTACAACGGGATAGTAGAACTCACCGTCGGCCCGCTGGCAGGCAGTTCAGAAATCGCATTAGTGAAACAACTCGCTTGGGAACAGCCGCAAACGTACTGCGCTTTTACCGGTTCGAGCAAACGGAGCGTGAAAATCTGGGTGAAATTTACCCGCCCCGACAATTCGCTTCCTCAAAAAAGAGAGGAAGCGGAAATATTCCATGCACATGCCTACCGGCTTGCCGTGAAATGTTACCAACCACAAATTCCATTCAATATCTTATCGAAAGAACCTACGCTGGAACAATATTCACGACTATCATACGATACAGAACTCATGTACAGGCCGAATGCCGTACCGTTTTATCTGTCACAGCCCATGGGAATGCCCGAGGAACTATCTTATCGGGAAGCCGTACATTCGGAAAAGTCGCCACTGACACGAGCGGTACCGGGATACGATACGGAGAAAGCTCTATTTATGCTCTTCGAAGCGGCATTGAGGAAAACTCATGAAGAGATTTACAAAGCAGAAGACGAAGGCGCCCGCCCGAGAGAGGGAGACTTTCAGGCAGTAGTGACACAATTGGCCGTCAACTGTTTCCAGTCGGGTATTCCTGAAGAAGAAACGGTGAAACGCACTATTTTTCACTACTACTTACGAAATCAGGAAGCGATTATCCGCCAGTTAATCAAAAATGTATATAACGAGTGTGAAGGATTTGGCAAGAAAAGCAGCCTGGGTAAAGAACAGGCACTGGCTTTTCAAACCGAGGAATTTATGAAACGACGCTATGAATTCCGCTACAACACCCAAATAGGTGAGGTGGAATACCGAGAACGAAACTCATTCCGTTTTTACTTCAATCCGATTGACAAACGGGTATTAAACAGCATCGCACTGGACGCACAAGCTGAAGGTATCCCCTTGTGGGACAGAGACATCAGCCGATATATCTACTCCAACCGTGTACCGGTATTCAATCCGTTGGAAGAATTCCTTTACCATCTCCCGGTTTGGGACGGACGCGACCGTATCCGTGGACTGGCGCAAACAGTGCCCTGTAAGAATCCCTACTGGACGGAATTGTTTCACCGTTGGTTCCTTAATATGGTGATGCACTGGCGTGGAACGGATAAAAAATATGCGAACAATGTGTCTCCCCTATTGGTGGGCGGACAAGGAACTCGTAAATCTACATTTTGCCGGAGCATTATCCCGCCTGCCATACGGGCATATTATACGGACAGCATTGATTTCTCACAGAAAAAGGAAGCCGAAAGGTACCTTAACCGGTTTGCACTAATCAATATTGACGAGTTCGACCAGATAAGCGCCAATCAGCAAGGATACTTGAAACATATTCTTCAAAAACCGGTGGTAAATATGCGCAAACCCTACGGAAATGCCGTGTTGGAAATGCGACGCTATGCATCATTCATCGCTACAAGTAACCAGAAAGACTTGCTCACCGATCCTTCGGGCAGCCGCCGTTTTATCTGTATAGAAGTGACGGATACAATAGACAACAGTCATGCCATAGATTATGAACAACTCTATGCACAAGCCATGTATGAACTGGATCATAACGAACGTTATTGGTTTGACCGGGAAGAGGAACGGATGATGACAGAAAACAACCGGGAGTTTGAACAGACTACACCCGAAGAGCAACTGTTCTATCGTTATTTTCGTCCGGCCAAAGAGCAGGAAGAAGGTGGTGAATGGCTTTCTCCGGCAGAAATACTGGAAGATATCAACAAAAACAGCACTATATCATTGTCTAATAAACGGACAAGCGTATTCGGCCGGATACTCTGCAAACACAATATACCTTCCAAACGTGCCAACCGAGGCACTCTCTACCATGTTGTAAGGCTTTCATAATACAAGCAGATGCGTGCAAGACACTTTATCTTACACGCATCTGCAACCGTATCTTGCACGCCACCAATCAACTCATATTCAATCCATTAACAGTCAAAAGTGCAAGGTGCAAGATAATTACCATTTATATTCTTCTGTGTAGGAATCAAATGCAGGTTCTTCCGTTATTCCTTTTTGGCGGAAAATCCGCCGGATATATTCCTGCTGTTCGGGAGACAGATATTTCTCTTTACGATAGAAACGGTAATACATTCCCCGTCCGAAATGGCTTAACATCAATCTTTTAAGTTGTTCCGCATCCTTATGGGGCACGTTATCCAACAAGCGCCTGACTCCCCACGCTACACGTATTTTCTGTACCGGCTTATAAAAAGAACAAGCATTCGCATCTTCCGGGATGCAATTGGGATTTACCACAGACAGAGTGGGATACTGGTCGGTACTATGCATTGCCACCAAACGATGCAGACATTTTTCTCCTTTCGGACATCGGCTGTTAAAGCAATGAGCGAAACTATAAGGCACTGACTGATAGTCAAAATTATCTTCCATTATTATTCCAAGTTTTATTTCCTGTTTAATTGCCTTTATTATCCGCTTTTCCATAAAATATGCTTTTTATATTGCACAAATATAGCAAAATTATGCTCAATATATTAAGCAATACACCCTTTTTCTTTCCAACTATAGCTAATATTTCCTATATAGCCCATACCACACGGACTACCCAAAAAGGAGATGTACCTTATCTTTGACACATCTTTTTTCCAGGGAAGGATAAAGAATTTATAAAAAGAAAGAAAAAGTTTGCCGTTCCCTTAAGAATAAATATCTTTGTAACCGTGGTTACAGTAACCGCAGTTACTAATATAATTCACTGACTATGAGGTTTTATAATAGAGAAGAAGAACTAAAAGAGCTAAAACGAATTCAGCAATTGGCATTTGAGGAAAGTTCAAGAATGACAGTCGTTACCGGTCGCCGTAGAATTGGGAAGACGAGCCTCATCATGAAAGCCGTTGAACAGACTCCCACTGTCTACCTATTTATAGGACGTAAAAATGAGGCAACTTTGTGCGAAGAATTCATCCCACTTATCGCACAAGCCCTACAAATCTTTGTTCCGACAGAAATCCGAAGTTTCCGAAACTTATTCCAATACCTAATGCAGCTTTCGACACAACGGACTTTCAACCTGGTTATTGATGAATTTCAGGAATTCTATACTATTAATGAATCCATATTCAGCGATATGCAAAATATTTGGGACCAATATCGGAAGTCCTCACACATGAATTTAATTGTCAGTGGTTCCATCTATTCTCTTATGCAAAAAATTTTCCAAAACAACAAAGAGCCACTCTTCGGAAGAGCTGATAACATAATCAAGCTGTCAGCTTTCAGTCTCTCTGTTCTAAAAGAAATCATGCATGAATATGCCCCGACACATTCGAATGATGATCTTTTAGCACTTTATACTTTTACTGGCGGGGTGCCTAAATACGTGGAACTTTTTTGCGACAACCATACGCTTCACGTGGAAAGTATGATCCATTTTATGGCTCGCGATAATTCTCCCTTTACCGAAGAAGGAAAAAATTTGTTGATAGAAGAATTCGGGAAAAATTACGGAACCTACTTTTCTATTTTAAGTGCAATTGCCGGAGGCAGAAATACACAAGCAGAAATTGAGGCAGCACTAGGAGAAAAAAGCGCAGGTGGCTATCTGAACTCGACGACTGTCCGATATGAAATATGCGATAATTTTATCAGGTTCTGGTTCAATTACTTCGATCGTAACCGTTCATTGATAGAAATTAAGAACTTTGTAGGGCTGCGTAATATCATAGAAACTGATTATCCAACCTACAGCGGAAAGATATTAGAACTTTACTTCAAACAGAAATTCGCGGAAAGTTATCAATTCCGCGCTATCGGGTCATGGTGGGAAACCAAAGGGAATCAAAATGAAATAGACATTGTTGCACTCCGTCTTGAAAAAAACAAAGCAGTAGTTGCTGAAGTAAAACGCCAACGTAAAAACTTTAAGCCAGAGTTGCTGGAACAGAAAGTTGAACATTTGAAGAAAAAGCTATTGCCTCGTTATACTATTGAAACAATGTGTTTGTCATTGGAAGATATGTAGTACATAGTTAGGCACGGATGACAGGTTTTCTATGAGATCAATACCCCATCACCTGTCATCCGTGCCCAATATAATATCATTGCTGGTTTTCTTCCCGGTCTGTCCGGATAAACTCCAGGAGTCGTTCTACCGCCTCTTCTTCAGGAATATTCTTCTCCACACACACCTTGCCTTTATAAAGACTGATTTTGCCACGTCCTGCTCCTACATAACCGTAGTCTGCATCTGCCATCTCACCGGGACCATTCACGATGCAGCCCATAATGCCGATCTTCAAGCCTTTCAAATGTGAAGTGGCTGCCTTGATACGGGCAATTGTCTTCTCCAAGTCGTAAAGTGTACGGCCGCAACCGGGACAAGATATATATTCTGTTTTGGAGGTACGGGTACGTCCGGCCTGCAAGATTCCGAAAGCAGTAGCATCAACGACGGCATGGCTCAAGTTACCCTGATTGAACAGGAAGATGCCATCACAAAGACCGTCAAAAATCAAGGCTCCCATATCGACTGCGGACTTTATCTGCAAATTCTCCGCATCATCTTCCGAATAATGCTGGAAGAAGACAACCGGATTTTGCAAACCTTCCGTCATTAGTTGATGTACCAGTGCACGGTGCTCGCCCAAACGGTTCGGATGATTACTTTGGGAAACAATCACTACTTCCGGATGATGTTTCAGGCAGGCTATCACTTCGTCCGTTTGTGCCATGTAGGGCATAAACAGGAATTTAAGCTCTGCATTGCATTCTCCCATTAACGGCAGCTGTGCATGATTGAATGCAGGCCAGGTTCCGTCTTCTCCCTGCCATACATCCGCATCAAGAATATATTCTACTCCGTCTTCCCGTTGATCGGGCAAGGTTCTTCCGGCATAAATATAGTCCGGTGTGAATTGCGGGTTTACCTCTGTCTTCCCATCCATACGGTCGGCAATAACCACAGGTACATGTTCACCTCCGATATTACGGACGGCTTTTGTCTTGCGACGTTCGGGAGACAGATAATTGAATTCCGGTGCTTCCAATCCCGGGATATAAGGATGATCCTGCCTCAACAGAACATAATCCACCAGTTTACGGGCCACCGGGATTTCAGCTTCAGGAGCTTCGCTCAAAGAGACCCGAATGGTATCTCCCAATCCGTCACTCAACAGCGCACCGATGCCAAGGGCGGACTTGATACGTCCGTCTTCTCCATCTCCGGCTTCTGTCACCCCGAGGTGGAGCGGGAAAGTCATCCCCTCTTTTTCCATGACGTCCACCAACAGACGAACAGTCTTCACCATTACCACTGTATTGGAGGCTTTGATAGAAATCACTACATCTGTGAAGTCCTCCGCTACACAGATACGAAGGAATTCCATACAGGATTCCACCATTCCTTCGGGAGTATCGCCATAACGGGACATGATACGATCGGACAGAGAGCCATGATTTACTCCGATCCGGATAGCCGTGTGATTCTCTTTACAGATATTCAGGAACGGGACAAACCGGTCATGGATTTTCTGTATTTCCTGCGCATACTCCTCGTCTGTATATTCCAGTTTCTTAAAAGTACGAGCAGCATCTACATAATTTCCCGGATTGATTCGCACCTTTTCCGCATATTGAGCAGCCACGTCTGCCACTTTCGGATTGAAATGCACATCAGCAACCAACGGAACCATATATCCCTGGCTACGCAGTCCGATATTAATGTTCATCAGATTTTCGGCTTCTTTGATGCCCTGGGTTGTGAGGCGTACATACTCTCCACCTGCATCAACAATACGTTTCGCCTGTTCCACACAAGCCTGTGTATCCTGTGTAGACGTGTTTGTCATCGACTGGACACGAATAGAATTGGGGCCGCCCAACGGCACAGCCCCAATATTTACTTCTGTGGTTTCTCTTCGAAAATAATTGAATAGATCCATTAGTTCGTTTTATATTCAAACTTCACTTCTTTCAGTTCTTCGTTTGCTTTTACGATTTTCTTTTTCAGTCCTTCCTTGTAAGCAGCAAAAGCTTCTGCCAGTTTCTCATCGCTCAATGCCAGCATCTGGATGGCAAGGATAGCGGCATTCATCGCTCCATTGATGGCAACCGTTGCTACAGGAATGCCCGGAGGCATCTGAATGATAGAATAAAGTGCGTCCACACCATCGAGCACGGAACCTTTTACAGGTACTCCGATCACCGGCAATGTAGTGTTAGCCGCAATTACACCGGGAAGGGCGGCAGCCATTCCAGCAGCAGCGATAATTACTTTAATGCCACGGTTGCGGGCATTCTTCGCAAACTCTTCCACAGCTTCGGGCGTGCGGTGAGCAGAAAGAGCGTTCATTTCGAACGGTACAT
>OMCM01001373.1_pt1 | contig 12339 bp, 11 predicted proteins | sample 1645021 | NCBI WGS metagenome assembly OMCM01 (sample SAMEA103958142, study PRJEB25191) | human gut metagenome | biome: human-associated habitat [ENVO:00009003]; feature: intestine environment [ENVO:2100002]; material: feces | place: Germany | collected 2013/2015
GAGAAACATATTTCTTCGTTCCAGGCCTTTGCCATATCACTGGCAAGCCGTGTCGGTACAGGAAATCTGGCTGGCGTAGCTACGGCAATTGCCATCGGCGGACCGGGTGCCATATTTTGGATGTGGATCATTGCTCTATTAGGAGCATCGAGTGCTTTTGTAGAATCTACCCTCGCACAATTATATAAGGAAAAAGGGAAGGAATCTTTTATCGGAGGCCCTGCCTACTACATGAAGAAAGGGTTAAAAAAACCATGGATGGGAATTCTGTTTGCCATACTGATTACTGTCACTTTCGGATTTGCCTTCAACTCAGTACAAAGCAATACCATTTGTGCAGCTGTAGAACATGCGTTTGGCATCAGCCATGTGCCTATGGGCATCATCCTGACCGGACTGACTCTATTGATTATTTTCGGAGGTATCCAACGCATTGCTAAAGTAAGCAGCATCATCGTCCCTGTCATGGCACTGGGATATGTAGGATTGGCATTGGTCATTGTACTCATCAATATCACACATCTGCCGGATGTTATCGGAACCATTGTCAGCCATGCTTTTGGTTGGCAACAGGCTTTAGGAGGAGGTGTAGCAGCTGCATTGATGCAAGGCATCAAACGTGGGCTGTTCAGCAATGAAGCCGGTATGGGTTCGGCACCGAACGTAGCTGCAACCGCATTCGTATCACACCCGGTGAAACAAGGACTGATTCAGACCTTAGGAGTTTTCACAGATACTCTTATTATCTGTTCATGCACAGCATTCATCATTCTTTTCAGTGGTGCTCCGCTCGATGGTTCGACCAACGGAGTACAACTCACTCAACATGCGTTGAACAACGAAATAGGAAGCATAGGAGGTATATTTGTGGCAGTTGCCCTTTTCTTTTTTGCGTTTAGCAGCATCATCGGCAATTACTATTATGGAGAAGCAAATATCCGATACCTCACCCACAAACGATGGATAGTTTACCTTTACCGTCTATTGGTAGGAGGGATGGTATGGGTGGGAGCCATGTCCACTCTCGATTTTGTATGGGGACTGGCAGATATCACCATGGGGTTAATGGCCATCTGCAACCTGATAGCGATCGCCTTTCTGGGAAAATATGCTTTCCGATTGCTGCAGGACTATCGTGAACAGAAAAAGTCAGGCATCAAAAGCCCGGTATTCACCAAAAACAAGATGAAGGATATTGAAAAAGATATTGAGTGTTGGTAAAGAGCCTCAAAAAGAATAGATGTTATCCGTATAATCTGTAGTAATTTAACAACTTATTTAGTAAATTTGCAACCTCAATCTATAATTGACAAAATGACTTATGAGCATATTCGCTAACTTATTTAAAAAACAGGCCGACGCTGACGCAAAAGTAGTAGGCAATGTAGAAGATTTCGTATCACTGACACGTGTATATTTTCAATCTGTAATCGCAGTAAATTTAGGTATCACGAATATCCGTTTTCTGCCGGATGTAGCCAACTTCAAACGTTTATTCAAAGTAGCCACACAAGGTGGCAAATTAGGACTTGCCGAGAAATCAGCTTCCCGCAAGATGTTGATGCAGGATTACGGCATCAGTGAATCGTTTTTTAAAGAGATAGACACCTCTATCAAGAAAAACTGCCGCACACAAAATGATGTACAGGCATATCTTTTCATGTACCAGGGATTCTCAAGTGACCTGATGATGCTGATGGGTAACCTGATGCAATGGAAGTTCCGTATGCCGGCGATATTCAAAAAAGCCTTGCGCTCCATGACAGAAAAAACTGTGCACGATGTATGTACCAAAACAGTATGGAAAGCTGATGACGTACACAAAACGGCTGCCGCAGTACGCCAGTACAAAGAACGTCTCGGATTTTCGGAACAATGGATGTCAGAGTACGTATACAACATTGTTTTACTGGCTAAAAAAGAGCCGAAACATAAGGACGAAGAAGCGAAAGCAAAATGAAAAGCGGAATGTTATTAAACAAAAAAGAATCGTAAAGAATAGCACGAATAGCAAAGCGGAGGTTTTCTACCTCCGCTTTTTTTGTTATATTTATGCAAATATTTCAATTTTAACAATCTAAAAACAATCGCGTATGAAACAAAAGAAAATGCTTTCACTCACACTTTCCCAAATACGGCAACTATACTGTCAGGAGTTACCTGAACTCACAGCAATGGCTCAACAAAGTCTTGACGACACCGACTTTAAGAACCACCTGCAAGAGTTCCTCACTCCTTACATATCCGGAGGGAACAAAGCGGGTGAGCAAATTCGACTCCTTATCAGCTACGACGGAAAGACTGTTCATGAGCTGTCTAACGAACAGGATATGCAAATACAGACCTTATCTCTTCTCCGACGCTTCTTGACCGGGAATTTGGAAAATGCAGAAATACCTACTGACTTGTTCCTGGACCTATACTATCTCTTTAAAAGACTGGAAGAGCCGGAATCCCCACTCCCCTCTCCACAACGAATTAAAAACCGAACCGAACGCTGGGCCACCGGACTGGACGAAGATGTGATAGAGTTACGTTCCGAGAATCAGGAACGGATGCTGCATCTACTGATACAAAAAATAGAAAACCGGAAATCCAAACCATCTTCACGTTTTCACTTTGAAGAAGGAATGAGTTATGAAGAGAAATATCAACAGGTCTGTCAGTGGTGGAACGACTTTCGCTTCCATCTTTCAATGGCCATCAAAACTCCTACCGAGTTGAACCGCTTTCTCGGGAACTCCCTTTCCAGCGAAACAATGTATTTGTTGTCACGGGCCCGCAAAAAAGGAATGCCTTTTTTTGCCACTCCTTACTATCTTTCTTTACTCAATACCAGTGGAGAAGGGTATAACGATGAAGCCATCCGCAGCTACATTCTTTACTCCCCCCGTCTGGTAGAAACCTATGGTAACATTCGTGCCTGGGAACGTGAAGACATTGTAGAAGCCGGTAAACCGAACGCCGCCGGATGGTTATTGCCGGATGGACATAACATCCACCGTCGTTATCCGGAAGTAGCTATCTTGATCCCCGATACAATGGGACGGGCTTGTGGAGGATTGTGCGCTTCATGTCAACGCATGTACGACTTCCAGAGCGAACGATTGAATTTCGAGTTCGACGCACTTCGTCCTAAAGAAAGCTGGGACAAAAAGCTACGCAGATTAATGTCTTATTTTGAAGAAGATACCCAATTACGAGATATATTGATTACCGGAGGAGATGCTCTGATGAGTCAGAACAAAACCCTGAAAAATATTCTTGAGGCTGTTTACCGCATGGCCGCACGTAAAAGAAAAGCAAATCAGGAACGCCCGGAAGGAGAAAAATACGCAGAATTGCAACGTGTCCGTCTGGGATCAAGATTATTAGCTTACCTACCTATGCGTATTAACGATGAATTGATAGAGATCCTAAGAGAATTTAAAGAAAAGGCTTCTGCCATCGGAGTGAAACAATTTATTATTCAAACTCACTTCCAAAGTCCTTTAGAGGTTACTCCCTACACCCGGGAAGCTATCCGGAAAATCCTTTCTGCCGGATGGCTGATTACGAATCAGCTGGTATATACCGTAGCTGCATCCCGACGGGGACACACCACAAGACTGAGACAAGTACTCAATTCGCTGGGAGTAGTTTGTTATTATACCTTCTCCGTCAAAGGATTCAATGAAAATTATGCCGTATTCACTCCCAACAGCCGATCGATGCAGGAGCAACATGAAGAAAAAGCATTTGGCAAGTTGACGCAGGAACAGGCTGACGAACTGTACTCTCTTCTTGAAACAGGTGAGGACATCGCTACTCGAATACGTCATTTCATGAAGAAACATCATTTACCCTTCATGGCAACAGACCGAAGTGTACTTAATCTGCCCGCTATCGGCAAGAGCATGACATTCAACCTAGTGGGAATAACAGAGGAAGGCAGACGTATCCTTCGTTTCGACCATGACAGCACCCGCCGTCATAGCTCTATCATTGACAAACTGGGAAAAATATATATCGTAGAAAATAAATCACTCGCAGCTTATCTAAGGCAATTAAGCAAAATGGGGGAAGATCCGGAAGATTATGCCAGCATTTGGAGCTATACGGAAGGAGAAACAGAACCTCGCTTCAAGTTGTATGAATACCCTGAATTTGAATTCCACACAACAGAACGGATGAGCAATCTGGAAGTATTATAAACAACAAACAGTGAACAATAAACAGCCTCCTAATATATAATGCGTATCCTGTTTATTATTCACTGTTCATCACTCTTTGCCGAGCGTCCGTTATTCCTCGTTTTCCTCTTTCACCCGAATTACGATATTCGCTATGATAGCAGTCAAACCACCGGTCGTGATGCCAGACGAAAAGATACTACGAATAGCTTCCGGAGCCTGGCTTAACACATCGGGCATCAATTCTACTCCAAGTCCCAATGAAAGACTGACAGCCAATACCAATGTTTCCTTCCGTCCGATATTTTGTGATGCAACAATGCGGATTCCGGCTGCTGCGACAGTTCCGAACATTAACAAAGTAGCTCCGCCTAACACAGGGTCCGGCATCAGTGAGAAAACAGCTCCCACAATCGGAAATAGCCCCAAAAGAATCAACATTGCAGCTATATAGTAACCCACATACCGACTGGCCACTCCTGTCAATTGAATGATTCCATTGTTCTGAGCAAAAATAGAATTAGGGAAAGAGTTAAATATACCTGCCAGAAAAGAGTTAAAACCATCGGCCATCACACCTCCCGAAACTCGTTTGAGATAGTCGTCACCCTCGATCTTCAAACCAGAAATCATCGAATTGGCCGTTACGTCTCCGGTCGCTTCGATAGCTGTAATCATATATACGAGCCCGATGGCAATGAAAGAAGACACATTAAAATCGAGTCCGTATTTAAAAGGCTGGGGAATATTGAAACTCATCAGCATCTCTACATTCAAAGCACTCATATCTACTTTTCCCAAAACAAAAGCAAGGCCGTATCCCAAACAGAGTCCCAACACAATGGAACTCATGCGCAAATACTTATTCTTGCAACGGTTAAAAAACAGCACGCTGAGCAAAACCGCACCTGCAATCGAAAGATTCTCCCAAGAAGCAAACGTACCATTATCCATCGCAGTATAACCACCTCCACAAGAGATAATGCCTACTTTTATCAGACTTAACCCGATAAGCAACACCACGATACGCATATATTTGAAAGTGCGGCTGATAATCATTTCAATGGGAGCAGCCGCCATACAGACACCAAAAATAAGAGGAAGTCCACCGACAAGTCCCGTAGCAATGATAGGACCGATAAACGAAAAACTTGTTCCCTGAATACAAAGCAACTTTGCCCCTATAGGTCCAAAACGGCGACACTGGATAAAAGTAGATACCCCCGAAGCAAAGAGAGACATCGAAACCAAGAAACCGGTTTTCTCCACATCCAGTTTCAAGGCACTGGCGATAATCAACGGCGGAGTAATAATAGCTACAAAAATAGCAAGCAGATGCTGCAATGCCGCAAATAATGCATCTTTAAAAGGCGGACGGTCTTCAATACCGTATATCAAGTCTGTTTTCATCAGTTTTTAGTTTATTGTCCATTTCAGTGCCAGTGTAGGGATGACATAAAAACCATCGCGTCCACCAAAATTATTACTCAGCTCAACTTCTGAGCCCACACTCAACTTAAATTTATCACTGATACCTTTTATACGGTTCAGATTCACCCAAAACTGGGGCTCGGTAAGAAAAATAGTCTTCCCATAAGCAGTCTCCTCACGCCACCAGTCAGCAAAGCCGGAAAAAGTGAGCAAGTTATTGCTGAAATTCATATACCAGGTTCCGGTCAGCTGAAAGTTATTGGGAGAATGGTGTTTCTGAATATACTTATACATGGCCGACAATGAAAAGCCACGCGAGAAAGCAGTATTATTATAAGTATAGGTAACTCCCCCCAAATAAGCGTTCTGATAAGAAAAACCTTTGGCAAGACCTCCATTATACTCCACATGTACCGAGAACGGATTCTTCCAGAATTTCAATTCACGGGCTATTTCCCAATAAGCAGCCGCTACTCCGTCAGAAGTATAGTCCATGTCCACAAAGAAATAAGTACTACCCCACTTATCAGGATGAAACTTCTCTACGGTAGAGGTTAATACAGGACGGTCTTTTAAATCTTTATCATACAAAGAACGTCCGAAATCATAGTGCAACTGAATGTTTTGTGCCCTTAATCCGATGCCAACAGATAACAAAAACAGGCAAAAAAGAGCAATAGCAGTCCTTCTCATGTTGAATGTTTTTTTATTAAGGCGCAAAAGTAATTAAAAATCGTGGGAGTACGTTTCTATCAAATAGATATTATCACTATTTTTGCTCCCGATCAAATAGTAAACAATGGACATAGAAATAGAAAATCATCCGTTAGAGCCCTTTCTCCCCGCCAATGCCCGATTGCTGATGCTGGGAAGTTTTCCACCTCAAAAGAAACGATGGTCGATGGATTTTTACTATCCGAACCTGAACAATGATATGTGGAGAATCGTGGGATTGCTGTTCTTTAACAACAAAGACTACTTCCTTAACGAAACCCGGAAAGCTTTCTGCCGCGAACGCATTATCAGCTTTCTCAACGATAAAGGAATAGCTTTATTCGATACCGCTTCGGCCATCCGACGCCTACAGGACAATGCCTCAGACAAGTTCCTGGAAGTGGTGCAGCCCACTGATATAAGCCGACTTCTCGGACAACTCCCGGAATGCAAAGCCATCGTCACAACAGGGCAAAAGGCAACAGATACACTCCGGGCACAATTCGAAGTGGAAGAACCCAAGGTGGGCGATTTCTCTGAGTTCGTCTTTGATGGACGCCCGGTGCGCTTATACCGCATGCCTTCTTCTTCACGAGCCTATCCGTTGGCACTCGACAAAAAAGCGGCAGCATACCGCACCATGTATCAGGATTTACAAATGCTTAATATAGAATAAATATGAAAACTCTCTTTTTGCAATATCCCGCATGCAGCACTTGCCAGAAAGCTAAAAAGTGGCTGACAGAAAACAACATTGAGTATACTAACCGCCTTATTGTGGACGATAATCCCACAGTAGAAGAATTGAAAGCCTGGATTCCACTAAGCGGACTACCCGTTAAGAAGTTTTTCAACACCAGTGGTGTAGTATATAAAGAGCTGAAACTCAGCAGCAAGCTTCCTACAATGACTGAAGAAGAACAGATCGCCCTTTTAGCTACCAATGGCAAATTAGTGAAACGCCCGCTGGTAGTGACCGAGCGCTTCGTATTGGTAGGATTTAAACCCGAAGAATGGGAAAAATTAAAATAATTAGCAACTTCTTTGCATAAAAGCTTGCAAATTCAGAAGTTTATTCTACCTTTGCAGCCGCAAACACGGGAGTAGCTCAGTTGGTAGAGCACCGGTCTCCAAAACCGGGTGTCGGGAGTTCGAGCCTCTCCTCCCGTGCAGAAAAAATCCCGCTTAGGTCACATGACTTAGGCGGGATTTTTCATTAATCAAAAACGGATACTGATTTCTACCGGTTCCTCACCCATTGTCCAGTCAGGTCCTTCCTCGATCAAGCGAATGGCTTCCTCATCAGCCGAAGCACAAAGTCCCTTTTTAACAGTAATGTCTTGTGGACGTCCTTCCTTATCTACCCGAAAAGTAAGAATAACTTTTCCCTTGGCACGCGCACAGTCTTTATCAGACGGATGAACCAGACTCTCTTTCAGATACTTCCGAAATGCCTTTCTACCTATGGTAGGTTGGGGAGTACCGGACATTTTCAGACTCGCTACAGCTCCCGTTATACTCCCTTTCGACTGCGAACCATACCCTACCACTACCACCTCATCAAGCGTAGCTTGATCTTCGTTCATCGCTATTAATAAGCTTTTAGTCGTATCAGCCGGAAGTGTAACGGATTCATAACCAATATAATCGACTGCAAGTTCCCGATTTCCACCTGTCTTCAATACAAAATTACCATTTACGTCGGAGATAGTTCCCTGATTAGTCCCTTTCAGCTTAACGGTAGCACCGACAATAGGATAACCGCTGGAGTCTGTCACTCTGCCATGTACTTTACCCCCAACCGCTACCTGAGCAGTAAGGCTGCTGTCATTAGCCGGAATAGATTTCATAGCCGAACTTGTGGTAGCAGCCAAAGGCTCTTCGGCAATAGTGGTTTCCAATGCCTCATCGATCCATTCCTGTGTCATGGCCTGAGGCACCTCTGTGTGGGGAGATACAACAACTTTTTTCTCTCTATTCCCGGTTATCAATCCCTTCTGAATAGTTGCGGAATCTTTTCTCACCGTCGCCACCAAATCCTCTTTCTTTTCTTCCTTTTGTACAGACAAAGGTTCCAAGTGAGATACTTCTTCCATTGCTATCCGTGCTTCATCCGGTAAAGTATTCTCCTGAAGCAGGAAATAAGAACCGATACAAACTCCGATCAGAAGGCTGGCAGCCACACTCCAAGCAATGGTATGCCTGCGTTTTTGCGTTACGCGCATATTCACCCGGCGACGCAACAACTCTATTTGCTCATCGGCTCCACTCTCCACCCGGCTATACCCTTCCAACGCATCGGCCAAAAAAGGATCACGCATCGCTTCTTTCTCCAATCGATGTGCTTCTTTCCCCTTGCGGAATCCCCGTATGTAATCCGATAGTTTCATCCCTTAAGCTGATTTTTAATGCAAATCTTTAAATTTCGTTTTCCATTTTGGATATAACTCTTCACATTGTTCAGAGTAAATCCGGTTTGTTCCACAATGTCGGCATACGACATCTCTTCGAGAAAGAAACGCGTAATACTGGTCCGTTGTTCTTCGGGCAACTTTTCGAGACAGTGATGTAATGCCTTCAGTTGTTCCTCCGAACTTTCCTCTTCACTTAATAGATGCAGAAATTCGTCAGATTCCATAATATTAACCGTATAATCTAACGGAATTTCTTTATTTTCCTTCCGTAAAAGTTGCAGGCAATGATTCTTCGCTACCCGGTAGAGCCATGGCTTGAACACTTTTATCTCATAATTTCCCAACTTAGGTAGTAAATCTTCAAATAGTTGCATGACTGCTTCCTGTGCCCGGTCTTCATCATGCAGGTATTTCAGGCAAAGTCCATACAGTAACGGTATATATCGGTTATATAATTCGCCGAAATATTCCGTATCACCGGACTTCGTGTAATGTATTAGTAATTCCTCGTCCGATAGTTTTGATATTTTTCTTTTGAAAAACAACATCTATTCCTCTTCTTCGTCGATAACGACTTGATATTTTTCTTTCATTGCTTCAAAATCACCTGTAATCTGGTCTAATATTTCATGCGTATCCGTACTCTTTACCAATGCGGGCATACCGTAATAGATAGATGCTTTATATGGCAACAATATCATTTTTCCTTTGGGCAGAGAACGTCCCATACCGGTCATGAATACGGGAATATATTTCACTTCAGGCCGCAGAGACAGGATGCGTGCTATGCCGGATTTAATTTTTCCCATCTGTTCCGGCTTTCCTCTGGTTCCTTCTGGAAAAAGAATCAGTGAATATCCGGCGTCGATGGCTTCAAGCATCTTACGGATCGGATCATGCTCCGAATCTTTTTCTCCTTTTCTTCTGATTAGCAGTGTGTTGATGAAAAAGTTGCTGATGGAAGCCTGAAAGCGGGTTTTCCCGAAATAATCTTCTGCTGCTACGGGTTTGACTTTCCATAAAAGTCCTCCGGGCAGGGAAGATAACAAGCTTAGGGTGTCCAGATGGCTGTTGTGGTTGGCAAGGATGATGAATTGCTTTTCCTTTTTGAGGAACTGGCAATCGGTGAACTGAACTCCTACAACCAATTTCAGGAACCATTGGAATACACCTTTATATATAATCTGCATGGCAGCAGCTTGCATGAGTCTTTTTTCCATTCTCTCCGTTTAATATGCAATGTAATAAACTAAATGAAAAAATACAGGAGCCGTGTAGGCCAGAGAATCTATCCGGTCGAATACTCCTCCATGACCGGGAATACTGTTCCCCATGTCCTTAATTCCTTTATCTCTCTTGATGGCGGAGATGACTACGTCTCCCGAGAATCCGGCAATCGCAACGAGAGCACTTACCAGGATAACGTTGGGAGCGGAGAGGGGAGTCAGGAAACCGAGGAAGTAACCAATGACGGTAGTACTGATTACACCGCCCAGAAATCCTTCCCACGTTTTGTTCGGACTTACTTTCGGGAGTATCTTATGTCGTCCGAGAAGTTTGCCCCAGATAAATTGCATAACATCGTTGATTTCCGTAAGGAATACAAGGAATAATAGCAGACCTCGTCCTCCTGCATTGAATCCCGGAAGTTCGGGAAGCGACAGGAGATAAGCGAGATGGCTGATACCGAATACTGAAAGCATCAGAATCCACTGCAACAGAGCCATCGACTTGGTAATTCCGTGGGTGTCTCCCTTTAAAACAAGTCGTAAGGGCAATACGAGAAACATAACTACCGGAATGAAGATGATGAATGCTCCATACCAGGCAAGGTAAGCAAGGTAATATTGAATGGGAATGGCCAATATCCCCCAAAACAATGCTCCGCGATCTGCCTCTCTGAATCCCAACACCGAATACAGTTCTCTGAAAGCGATGAAAGAGAGAAAGGCAAGGAAGAAGTAAGAAATGTTATAGCTGATAAATACAGCGCCGATAAACATGCCCGCCATGATCCACCATGAGATATTTGTTTTTGGAGAGATCTTCTTTACGAGAAAAAGAATAAGGCTTGCCGTAACAAGCAGTCCGATGATGAGCGAAATGACGATAATCAATTCATCGCTTAGCGTAGGAAATATGATATCCAGTAGTTCTTTCATTTTATTTCATTGTTTGTTGTGTGTGACATGAGGTACAGACGGTGTATCAGTGTTGCGACAAGGCCGACGTTGATTATTATCAGAGCTATGAGACATACCATCCGGTCGTATCCTGCGTGAATGGTGCAGGTGGCTACTACAAAGGCAAGCGTGAGCAATGCCATGCGGTGTTGCTTGGCCATCGGACCGTTAAAGAAATGTTGGTGCGTTTTGTAGGCTCCTATCCAGCGGAAATAAGCTGTCATAACGGCAAGAAGGGCCGCTAGCCATCCCAGTTCAATACCGAATCCACCTGCTATATATCCGATGGGAATGATGAACAAAGCATCAGCAAAGCGGTCGGGCATATCATTGTAGAGATCTCCGTTGGCACTTTTCTTCCCTCCTTCAATAGCTACCATCCCATCGAACAGGTTGCAGAGTAACCGCGACTGCATGCAAACGATGAACAGAATGTAGGCTACATACTTGTTAAAACCGGGATCAATGACTGTGCCGATCAACAGAAGGCACCCCACCATAGCGAAGAATACGCTCATCATGGAAATTTGATTGGGAGTGACACCCCAACGAGTTAGTTTGCGGGCAATAATAGTAGCCCAGGCCGTGTTTCGTGAGGCTATTTCCCGCCTTCCGTCGACTTCGTTTTTCATATTTATAATATGTTTATGATCGGCAAATATACACATCATCTTAAGAGTTGCAAAGGAATGAGTGAGAATTTTGAAATGACTCTTTTTTCTGCCGGATAAAAAAAAGTTCAGGCAATTTATGGAATCTGTGTGAAATGTGCATCTCTATAATAAAAGCGAACTAATAGTAACATTTTAAAATAAGAAGTTATGAAAACAAATCAATTCAGAGCGATGATGCTCGTACTGCTAATGGCGGTTATTTCTTTAGGTAGGATGAATGCGCAAGTTATTACTGTGTCGGGTACGGTGACGGATGCAAAGGATGGAAATCCGCTTGTAGGTTGTTCGGTACAGATCAAGGGTACTTCGAAGGGTGCAATAACGAATATGAAGGGCCAGTACACCATTCAGGCCAAGAAGGGGGAGACGTTGTTGTTCCAGTATATCGGGTATAAGCAAGAGAGAAGGGTGGTGAAATCGGCTACGCTGGATGTGAAGATGAAAGCTGATGATGTGGTATTGGAAGAATGTGTAGTGGTAGGATACGGGCATGAGCTAAAGGCTACTAAATCGGTGTCTGCTGCTTATATGGCGGTATGTCCGACACCGGGAATCATGTATGATGCTGTAAATGCGGAAGAATACGGGCAGATTCAGGAGAATGGATTTAAGAGTGTGTCGGATGCTCCGCTTTCTACTTTCTCTATTGATGTAGATGCTGCTTCTTATAGTAATATGCGTCGTTTTATCAATAAAGGTGAATTGCCTCCTGTAGATGCTATCCGTACGGAAGAATTAGTGAACTACTTTT
>OMCM01001382.1_pt1 | contig 12247 bp, 6 predicted proteins | sample 1645021 | NCBI WGS metagenome assembly OMCM01 (sample SAMEA103958142, study PRJEB25191) | human gut metagenome | biome: human-associated habitat [ENVO:00009003]; feature: intestine environment [ENVO:2100002]; material: feces | place: Germany | collected 2013/2015
TTTACCATCTTCTGTTGTATACAGTTTGTAAGCTACAGTGATGTACTTGTTTTCTGCTGTTTCCATCTGTTCTTTATAATGTTATTAATAAAATTCGGATTTTCCGTGGGGACAAATATACGAATTAATCGTCAGAGATTTATGGACTGGTGGGGAGTTTATTCTTTCGTAGTAGAAATTAATACCTGTTGGCTGATAGGCGATGAATAACGAAAATGAAAGAAGTAGTATATCTATATGTCGTTAAACTGAAAAAAAAGTTTTTCCATTTGTTATTATATATAACAAATTAAATAAAATGTATAAACGAACTGACCTGTTAAAAGCCTTCCTTTGTACTTCTAAATGTAAGATATTGGTACATTTTTGTTTTTTTATAATATACATCAACCTATGAAAACCTTAATTGAAAATTTGACTTCTGATTTGCTACCCAATCAGATTTTTCAAACCGGATTTAGCTTTTTAATCATCTTAAAAGGGAACTCCTTATTGAAGTTGGATAGCAATGTTTTGATTTTTATTATGAGTGGTACTATGAAAGTTTCCTCTGCTCAGCAAGAGTTGGCTACCGTCAGAGAGCGGCATATCTTTTTCTGGGATAAAGAAGATGACTATACCTGCGAGATGCTTTCGGACTCACAGGTCATCTTATTTGCATTTGGTGATTTAATAGTACATGATTTATTGACATTCCGTCCTTTCGGAGCCATTTCGGATAGTTCTGTTTCAAAAGATGTGGGACTTAAATTTGCCGAGCCTTTGAATTCTTTTTTACAGCTTCTTGCACAGTACATGGAGATGAATTTATATGATCTCTCCTTGTATATAGCGAAGCAGCGGGAACTGTTCTATATCCTGAATTCTGTTTATAATGAGCAGGAACTCGCCATTTTGTTCAGTTCCTTGACGGAACAGTCGTCCAGGTTTAAAGAACAGATACTGGAGAACTATCTCAGTGCAAAAAATGTGGGTGAGTTGGCCAGCCTGTTAGGCTATGGCGTCACTAATTTTCGGGCAAAGTTTAAAGAACAGTTCGGAGTGTCGGTCTACCGTTGGCTTCTCAATCGGAAATCGCAACATATCATTTACCGTATTACCGTATATGGTGATGAGTTTAGCCAGATTATCGATGACTTCGGATTTTCATCTCCTTCACACTTTAATAAATTTTGCAGGTCACAATATGGACTGACACCTTGCGAACTTCGCAAGAAATTGAAAACAAACAATAATTCTTAAATTGAAGCTTATGTTAAAAAATCATTGTTGTATGGGGACAGGATGCAGAAGAGCCATCCTTTTCCTTCTTTTTTCTCCGCTGTTTGGTACCGGGTTTGCCCAGACGGAAACGCCGGTTAAGGTCGATAAACCTCTTAAATCGTATTCACATTGGTATTTTGGAGCAGAATATGGTGTCCCTTTCCTGTTTGGCGATTTTACTTCATTCTCGGCGGATAAAAACTATGTCGGATCTCAGTTTGGAGGGTTTGCCGGTTATCAGGTTAATTCGTGGATAGGCATAGAGGCATCTGTGCGAACCGGATATACCAGAATGGGAGCGAAATCTTACGCGGGTGATTACCTTATGAATGCCGATGGGATGACTTATTATACGAATCAGGATTTTAATACCTGGAAGTACAAGGATGTGTTTTCGAAAGTACACTTTACGAATATTGGTTTGCAGATGAATCTGAATGTGAATAATTTCTTTGGCCCTAACCGGGGAAATCGTCGCTGGACGGTATTACTGAGTCCTGCCGTCTATGCACAACATTTCTCTACAGAGTTAATAAATAAGGCAGATAAAAGCCCATTATCAGGAAAAAAGACGGATAAGTGGAACATCGGGATAGGGGGAGATGTGTCTTTGCGTTATAAGATTTCCCGGGCTTTTGATGTACAGTTGCGTACGGGAATTATATGGGTCAATAACAATAAGATGGATGGTATATCTACGCTGATTAAGTCGAAAGACCACTTTATGACCAGTGCCGGACTCTCTTTGATATGGAAGGTGGGTAAAAAGAAAGAAGACAATGTTCTCTATGCCTCAAGACGAGCGGCGGATGTGGAGATCAGATATATAGAGGAGCGTGCGGTCAGCTTGCCTGCCCCTGCTTGTTGCGTTGAAGATTCGATAGAGAAGGAGCGGATGAAACGGGAGATTGCTTCCTTGAATATGCAGTTGCAACAGGCGCACACGGTGGTGAAGGAGAAGACCGGTTCTGATCCGGTACTGGGATTCAACGAATTGCCTCCGGTCTATTTTAAGAGAGGATCGGCTTATCTGAATGTAGCCTTGTACAAAAATGAATTATGCCGCATTGTGCAAACCCTGAAAAAGTATCCTGAGCTGAAAGTTATTCTTTCAGGGCATGCCGACCATACCGGGAATCCGGATATTAATCAAAAAATCTCTTTACAGCGTGCCGAAGCACTGGCAGCCTATCTTGAAAAGAAGGGGATAGATGGCAAACGTATCGCCGTGAAAGGAGAGTGCATAGATATGCTTACTTCCGATCCGAATAATTACAGCGTACTTGCCAGGCGAGTTATTGTTGAAATCCAAAAATGAAAACTATGATTAGAAAGAAAATATATCTGTTGTTGTTATTGATACCTTTGCTGCATGGCTGTAAAGAGTCCGATTTCAACGATTTACTTGACAGACAGGGTGATCAGAGGAAAGAATTGCAGGAGTTGACAGATCTATGTAAAAAACTGAATGAGGATATTTATAATCTTCAGGTGATTGTCAATACCGACAGGATAGGAGATAACATTACTCATATCGAGGAACTGGCGGATGGTGCGGGGTATACTATCTCCTTCTCCAAAAGTGCTCCGATTACTATCCGTAACGGGAAGAAAGGAGATACCGGTCCGGATGGAGATGCCGGGAAAGACGGCATAGACGGTACAGACGGTAAGGATGGCGTAGATGGTACGGATGGTAAAGACGGTGTGGACGGTACCGACGGTACGGACGGAAAAGATGGTGAGAACGGTACCGATGGTAAAGATGGTGCAGATGGTACGAATGGTACGGACGGTAAGGATGGCGTGGATGGTACCGATGGCAAAGATGGTGTCGACGGTACCAACGGGAATAAGGGGGAGCAAGGTGACCCCGGACAGAATCCGGTGGTTGGCATTATGCAGGATCCCGCTGATTCGGAATATTACTGGACTATAAAAATAGGTTCCGGTGAACCTTATTATCTGGCCGACAATGATGGAAACAGAATAAAGGCAACCTCTACGGTACACGATGGACAAACCCCTCAACTGGGAGTGAAGCAATGGGAAACGTCCGACGGGGGCGACGATAACTATTACTGGACGCAAAAGATTGGAACCGGTCCCGAGACATGGATTGAAGCGGATGGAAAGAAAATAGTTGCCAATGCAAAAAATGCTGTGTCCGTGTTTGAGAAGGTGGACTTGAAGGAGCCGGATTATGTGGAATTTACTTTAAGCGGTGGGGCAACCCGGTTCAGATTACCTATAGGAAGACCGGTTATTGAGGTTCCGGAGGGACGTAAACTGTTTTTTTTCAACCGGGGCGGGTCTCAGGCGATTGCTTTCAGTTGTAAGGGTATCTCAAAAGAGCAATTGTCGGTAGATGTTCCGAAGGGGTGGAAAGCGACAGTCGATTTTGAAGCGGGAGCTTTGACTCTTGAGGCCCCTTCGGCGGGAACAGCGGACGTAGCATTATCAGGAGATGTGGTACTGCGAAGTACGAATACCGCAGAAGAAACGGCGCGGACTTCTTTCACCGTGAGTATGCTTTATAAGATAATGCTTCCGGATTTTAGAGGTTCTTATGTGTACAACATCCGTCTTTGGGGCAAAAAGGTAGGAGAACTTTGTCGTGAATACCAGCGGGAACTGGGATTGTCTGCAACGGTTGTCTATCCTTATTTGACAGGAGGAGTTTATGGATCGGGACTTATCACGAATACCGGTGCTTCGGTGAAGCACGACGGTACGGGTTATCATGCTTCAGTTTCTGACAGGCCGGCAGTTATGTATATCTATACTGAAAATGGATCGGAATTCTATACCGACAGTTCGTTGAAAGGACGTGAACCGGATTTCGGAGACGGCCTGCAGGCGGAAAGGCTGACTGATGCGGATGGCAATGCCTACCGCATTGTGAAAATAGGTAAACAGTACTGGACAGCGGAGAATTTACGGACACTTACTTATCCTGACGGAGCTCCTGTTGCCACCGGCTTGTCGGGGCGTGCCTGGAGAGAGAGTGGATTTGATGATAGCGGTTCGGGTGCCTGTGCCGTGTACGATTATGAGAATGCTGCAGCAGCAGGGGCATTTGCCAATAAGGTATCTTATGGAGTTTTGTACAATAGAGTTGCTGCCAGAAAAGTGGTGCCTGCCGGATGGAAGCTTCCAACGGAATCGGATATCGTATCCACATTACGGGCTTTTCTGGGTTCTAATGCCGGTACATTATTGAAAGAGTCCGGAACAGAGCATTGGCTGACAGGGGGTGGAACCGATCTCACAGGTTTTTCCGGTGTCGGAGGGGGATACAGAGGTGCTGACGGTCTTTCGTTCAACGATTTTCAGCAAGTCGGTATCTGGTGGAGCAGTGCCAGTCTGGAGAGTGTCGGTGCTGTGTTCAGATTGTCCGCAAACTCATCCGTACTCGAGTTTAACAGCGGAGACAATAATTCGACAGGCTACAGTGTACGGCTTTTGAAAGAAGATTAATCTTTAAAACAGGAAATCATGAAGAGATATAAAAAATATATGTTTATCATTTTGTCGGTTCTGTTGGCGGGAGGCTGTGTTCAGGAGGACATTAACGAGGCCCTGCGCCGGGAAGCCGAACTGAATGTACGGATGGGAAAACTCCGGGAATGGATATCCGATACCAATAATGAAGTGAGGCTGCTTGCCACGATAGTGAATACGATACCGACTCATGATTACATTGAGAGTGTGACCGAATTGCCCGATGGAAGCGGTACACTGATTGTTTTTCATAAAGGAGGAGATATTCTTATAAAGAATGGCCTGACGGGGAATAAAGGAGAAAATGGCAATGACGGTGCCAATGGTGAGAATGGCAGTGATGGAGCAAACGGCGCGGATGGTACGGACGGTAAAGACGGCGTGAAAGGTCCTGCAGGAGATACTCCGTTGCTGGGTGCCAAACGGGATACGGATGGCAATTATTACTGGACTGTACAAATAGGTGGCGGAGCGGTAGAGTGGCTGACGGATGGAGAAGGTAACAAGGTGATCATGACTCCTGTGAATGGTGTCACTCCATCTGTCGGCATAGCTAAAGATGCCGATGGTGAATACTATTGGCAGGTTACTGTCGGAGGTGTAACGAAATGGATCACAGGAGGCGGAGAGAAGATAGTGGCTACGGTGACAGATGGCAGCTCGTCCATCTTTGCTTCTGTGAATACCGGTAATCCTGAATATGTCGTGTTTACCATGACTGACGGGAGCATCTATAAAGTGGCCAAAACCGGAGACAGTAAATTGATATTCAATGAAACGGGGCCACTTTTCTTCCGTCGTGGAGTAACGCAGGACGTTACGTTTGATTGCAGCAGTTTCCGACAGATAGTAAAAGTGGCAGGAACATGGGATGCTACGATTAATTATCAGCCGAAAGCTTTGCAAGGGAGGCTGACTGTGAAAGCACCTGCTGCCGGTTCGGCTCTGCCGGCTTCGGAAAGAATAACGATAGAAGGCACAGATGCTTTGGGAAATACTGTCCGGGCAGACATCCTGGTAACGTTGTATTATCGTATTGAACTTCCGAAGTTCAATAGTTCTCAGGTTTATGATGTATTGATGGAGGGAGTTAAAGTAGGAGAAATATGCCGGGAGTATGTGCCGGCGTATTCCACGACGGACCGGGCTACAGTAGTCTATTCTTATAATGCTGCTTCGCGTACTTTTGGTTCCGGACTGATCTTGGAAAACGGAGCATCGATACAGCATGACGGAACAGGATATACGCCGGTCGCCGGCAATCCGTCGTCCACTGCCATACTTACGGAAGACGGTAGCCGGTATGTGATGGCGGCAGATGGGGCAGACGGACTGGTGAACGGGACTGTTTGCGGGCTGAAAGCTTCCTTGGCTGTCGATGTGCAGGGATATGCTTACAGGGTTGTAAAAATAGGTAGCCTCTACTGGATGGGAGAAAATCTGAAGACAACCCAATTTAATGATGGTACTCCTATTCCTACCGGTTTTGCCACATCTATGGATTGGGGAATTCAGTGCGGGAAAGGTCTTCCGGCCTGTCAAGTCGACCGGGCGGTTAATGCCAATGCTCCGGGAGCTATGCAATATCGTAACCTGTACGGTGTACTTTACAATCAGTTTGCAATGAAAGGAAATATAGCTCCCCAAGGATGGCATGTTCCTTCTAAAGCAGAACTGCAAGCATTGGTAGACTTTGTGAGGGCAGATGCACGTAAACTGAAGTCGACAGCTGTTGGGAAAGGAATTGGAAATTGGTTGGAGGATACGGGAATAGAGGCGAACAATCTGACCGGTTTTACGGCTTTGCCTGCTAATACGGTTAATGGCGGTAATGGCAGTACCGGAGCCCAGGAAACAACAGGGCAATGGTGGTCGACGGAAACGAGTTATCGCATCCGGATGTCCTACAAATCTAATTCTGTAGAACTGTTGACTTCTGGCAATGCGTTGGCGGGTGAAGGTAACAGCATTCGTTGTGTCCGGGATGCAAATTATTAATTTAACTCTAATGAATATGAATCATATAATCAAACTATTGTTTCTCTGTCTGTTCTTCGCAACCGCCTGTAGCCAGGAGGAGATGAACGAGGTGTTGAAGAATCACGCGGAAATGGAGGGGCAGGTAAACTCTATCGAGGAGTTGTGCAAAAATATGAATAGGGATATCGTTGCTTTGAAGCTGATCATTAATTCGTCTGAATCAGGTGATTATATTACCGGTTTCAAGGAACTTGCAGACGGAAGCGGCTATACCATCAGTTTTTTCAAAAGTGGTACGATTGTCATCAAGAATGGCGAGAAAGGAGACAATGGTAAAAAAGGAGAAGATGGTCAGGATGGTCAGAATGGTCAGAATGGTACCGATGGCAAAGACGGTCAGGATGGTACCGACGGTAAAGACGGTCAAGACGGTATCGATGGGCAAGACGGACAGGATGGTACTGACGGTAAAGACGGTCAGGACGGTACCGATGGCAAAGATGGCCAGGACGGTACCGACGGTAAAGATGGCCAGGATGGAACAGACGGTACGGACGGTCCGGAAGGAGACAAAGGACAGAATGGGACAGCTCCCGTCGTCACTATGAAAATGGATACGGACGGACATCTGTATTGGGCTATCAAGAATGCCGATGGAACATCTTCTTTTCTTTTGGACAACAACGGGCAAAAGGTCAGAGCTTCGGGAACCGATGGTATTGTTCCGGTCATTGGGGTCAATGCGGCAGGATACTGGACGCTTGATTATGGGAGCGGTCCTGTCGAATTGAAAGATGCTGCGGGCAATCCGATGAAAGCGAAAGGTGCGTCCGGTGATCCTATGTTCCGGAAGGTGGTCAGTGAAGACGGTTATATTGTATTTTATCTGACTGATGGAACCATATTTAAAGTGCCGGAGTGGGGAGGGGCACAGGTAGAATTGGCGGCTTCGGGAGTGACGTATTTTCATCGGAGTGAGTCTCTGACCTTTACGTTTACTTGCAGTGGCGTAAATAAAAGTATTGCTCCGGTATGTACGGCTCCGGTCGGTTGGACAGTTACGGCCCAATATACGTCGGACACCACCGGGGAGATGACGGTGATTGCTCCTGATAAAAGCTCGGCCGATGGAGCCTTGTCCGGTACTGCTATTCTTGAATTGACAGCCAAGGACGGCAAGAAGTTGTCGGCAACGCTCGGAGTCACTTTATTGCTTGAATTTAAAGTGCCCGATTCTTCCCGTTCGTTTGTTTATGAACTTTATGTTGAGGGAGTGAAAGTAGGAGAACTATGTCATGAGTTTATTCCCGATTATTCATTTGGATCGGGTAAAAGTGCCTCGGTCTTTTATCCTTATAATGTTTATAACAAAGCGTTTGGCGAAGGAATGGTATTGGATAACGGAGGGAAAGTAGACTATCTGACTACCGTTTATACGCCGGGTACCAATACGCAACCATTCACCTCTCTGTTTACAGAAGACGGAGTGAGTTTTATAACCGGCGATTATATCGGCTACTCGGATAGTCAGGCAAACGGACTCCGTCCTTATCTGACTACTGATAATGAAGGCAACTCATATCGGGTGATGAAAATCGGTACCCAATATTGGATGGCGGACAATCTGCGGACAATAACAAACAGTGCAGGAGTCATTTCTTCGGAATGGAGAAAAGATGCTAACCCGAGATATGCTGTATATGGTTTCCCCGCCGGCATTACGGAAGATAGCCGGACCATTCGCAATCAATATGGACTGTTGTACAATGCAGGTGTGTTTTCCGGTTCTACGTCTTTAGTTACTGAAGGCTGGAAAATACCGAATCATTTGGGCGATTGGGATAAATTGCGGAATTTCCTGGGTGGGGATTCTAAAGTGGCCGAGGCATTGAGTATTGCCGGGTTTGTGGGAAAACCCGGTGGACGGCGTGATGCTGATGAACCTTTTGCTTTCCAGGAAAAAGATGAAGTCGGGTATTGGTGGTTTAGCAGTGTCGATGGGTATAATTGCTGGGCGCTCTCCATCAATCCTTCGAATGTATCCGTACCACAATCTACGAATACATATAGTCGTGGTTACGGATTTAGCATACGTTTTATTCGTCAGTAATATGCCATTGTTTACTTTGAAACTTTAGACTCTTTGCGTAAAAACATCCGGATGTTGTTGTATAAAACATCCGGATGTTTTGTATTATAACATGGGGATGTTTTACTGCACAACATCCCCATGTTTTATTGGTTCGGTCTTAATCTGCTCTTTCCGCTCTTTTCTTCTTTCTCTGTTTATGATTGATGTTTTTCTGCTTTCTTCCTGAGAGAACTATCGCAAAATAATTGTTTAGGATGCATTGTGTCTTGCTCTTGGAAATATTAATTAATGGTCTCAGGGCATTTTTTATCTGTTGATTTTATTTTCAGTTAAATAATTGTTTAATTTAGGGGAAAATAATAATGGCTTTGGTATAGGTGATTACATGATTAATAATAGTAAACATGAAAAATATAATTGGGATTCTGGGAGTTTTTATTTTGGCAATATCCTGTTCCGGCGGTAAGAAGGAGTCTGCGGATGCCGGTCTGGAACTGACAGAAGATTCTGTTGTTTATTTATTGGCCGATAATGTGACGTTAGAAATAAGGGCTCTATTCCCTTTTATTGATAAAGATGGGCATGAATACCTAACTTTTCAGAATCAATTGGAACCAGAGATTTGTGTTTATGATTTGCAGTCGGGAGAGTTTGTGAAAAGCATCTTCTTTGATAGAGAGGGGGCTAATGGTATTGGTATGTTCGGAGGATATCATATTATTGATTTTGATGAAATATATTTGCCCAGTTTGCAACAAAGTAAAGTGTTTGTGATGGAAGAGTCGGGCAAGAAAAAACGTGAGATTATAACTGAGAAAACGGATGATGGGATACCTCTATTGCCTTTCGGAGCCATAACCTTTGCATATCGCCCTATTTACTTTAATAACGGGAAAATGTATATACCCCAAACCGTCAATATGCGTTTAGGGAACAAAGTGATGGAAAAATCTCCTGTCTACGTCGTGGTTGATACGGTTAAAAATGTGCTCAGTCCTTTTCCAATTAAGTTTCCTCCTATTATGTCTTCGGATGATGTTACTAAACCATCCTTAGGTAATGAACTCTCATATAGTTGCTGTTTAAATGACAAGGATCAATTTGTATTCTCTTTCTTTTTTGATGAAGATATTTACGTAGTTTCTCTACAAGATGGAGAAATGAAAAAAATCAAAGTAAAGAGTCGATATATCGATAAGCCTGCAATCAAGGAGAATCCTCCACAGGATTTTGATGGGGCGATGAAAGCAAGCTCAGAAATTCCTTGTTACGGAAATCTGATTTATGATAAATATCGGAAAGTCTATTACCGTTTTGTATACTTGAAAGCGGATTTGGACGGGGAGAAAAATTATCTGAATATATGGCAATATGGGCGTAAATCTTTCTCTATAATGATTCTGAATGAAGATTTTGATGTTATCGGGGAGACTCGTTTTCCGGATTTTACGTATATATCTACCTTGCACTATATAGGTAAAGACGGCTTGTATTTAAGTGACAGCCATTACAAGAATCCGTCTTTTGATGAAAACAAACTGAGATTCCGGCGTTTTAAATTAGTACATTATAATAAGAAATAGTTGGGAATATAGGTTTTTGAATGATAAATACATATTTAAAGATGGGCTTTGCTTACAATTATTTTGTTTTAGGTGATTTTTTTCTTCAATTTGTTTGGAGTTTATAAAAAAGCACTTACCTTTGCAGCAATCAAAGAATAGAAAATAGAAGTTATGAATAATCATACATCAATTAACCTGGCAGTCCTGCATATTATTCGCGTCGTGGTGATTCCATCAAGAGCGTGAGAAAGGTTATGTATGTATTCGTACAGATAGAAGATATGATTTAGAGCCTTTCTCACTACAGTGGGGAAGGCTCTTTACTTAAAAGGAATATTGAAATGAAAAAGCAGTTACGCAGTTCGTTCAGCACACAGGGTCGCCGCATGGCAGGCGCCCGGGCACTTTGGGCAGCCAATGGTATGAAAAAAGAGCAATTAGGCAAACCTATCATTGCCATCGTCAATTCGTTTACTCAGTTTGTTCCGGGACATGTACATCTACATGAAATAGGTCAGCTGGTGAAAAAAGAAATTGAGAAGTTGGGATGCTTTGCTGCGGAATTCAATACGATTGCCATTGATGATGGTATTGCCATGGGACATGACGGAATGCTTTATTCCCTTCCTTCCCGGGATATCATTGCCGATAGTGTGGAATATATGGTGAATGCCCATAAAGCGGATGCCATGGTATGTATCAGCAATTGTGACAAAATCACTCCGGGGATGTTGATGGCGGCTATGAGACTGAATATTCCTACTGTATTTGTATCCGGAGGTCCGATGGAAGCCGGTGAACTGGATGGACAGCATTTGGACCTGATTGATGCGATGATTAAGTCGGCCGACGAAAGTGTGAGTGATGAAGAAGTCTCCAAGATCGAGAATCGGGCCTGTCCCACTTGCGGATGTTGTTCGGGAATGTTTACCGCCAATTCGATGAACTGCCTGAACGAAGCGATCGGTCTGGCTCTCCCCGGAAACGGAACGATTGTGGCGACCCATGCCAACCGTACCCAATTGTTCAAAGATGCTGCGAAACTGATTGTAGAAAATACCTATAAATATTATCGGGACGGTGATGAAAGCGTACTTCCCCGGAGCATTGCCACCCGTGAGGCATTCCTGAATGCCATGACGCTGGACATCGCGATGGGAGGATCTACCAATACGGTACTTCACCTGCTGGCGATAGCCCATGAAGCGGAGGCGGACTTTAAAATGGACGATATCGATATGCTTTCACGCAAGAGCCCATGCTTGTGTAAGGTGGCGCCGAATACACAGAAGTATCATATTCAGGATGTAAACCGTGCCGGAGGTATCATGGGGATTATGGGACAACTTGCCAAAGCCGGATTGATCGATACGTCTGTAGTGCGTATCGACGGGATGACATTGGGTGAGGCGATAGATAAATATGATATAACTAGCCCGAACGTATGTGAAGAGGCTATTAAAAAGTATAAGAGTGCGGCTGCCGGAAAGTTCAATCTGGTGCTCGGCTCTCAGGACGTCTATTATAAAGAGCTGGATACGGACCGTGCCGAAGGGTGCATTCGCGACATAGAGCACGCATATAGCAAAGACGGAGGACTGGCCGTACTGAAAGGAAATATTGCCCAGGATGGTTGTGTGGTGAAAACGGCCGGAGTGGACGAGAGCATCTGGAAGTTTACCGGTCCGGCAAAGGTGTTCGATTCACAGGAAGCAGCCTGCAATGGGATACTCGGAGGAAAAGTTGTCAGCGGAGATGTAGTCGTCATCACGCACGAGGGTCCGAAGGGAGGTCCCGGTATGCAGGAAATGCTTTATCCTACCTCTTATATCAAATCGCGCCA
>OMCM01001392.1_pt1 | contig 12196 bp, 6 predicted proteins | sample 1645021 | NCBI WGS metagenome assembly OMCM01 (sample SAMEA103958142, study PRJEB25191) | human gut metagenome | biome: human-associated habitat [ENVO:00009003]; feature: intestine environment [ENVO:2100002]; material: feces | place: Germany | collected 2013/2015
GCCGGGAATATTCAAGCATTAAAGAACGACTTGAAGCTGGCAGACAGAGCATTGCAGATCGAGAAAGAGAAGCTGCGAAGCGCAAACGTCACGATAGGGGAATGTCAAGATAAAATACGATGCTTAACACAACAACGGGATTATGCCCGGACACATCAGAAAATCGTAGAGATACCGGTAGAAAAGCCGGTGCTCTATGAAAAATGTGAAGCCTGTGACCGGACAGCCTATCAGAATGAAAAAGCGAAATACGAAACACAAAAAGAGCGACTTGCAGGACAGTATAAAGCAAAAACGGTAATATTCCAAACAACCTTGTTCCTTCTTGCATGGTATTCGCTGACAACCACTCTTTTTCAGGCAGTACAGTCAGATGTGTTCCTTTCCGATTGTAAATCATTCTTCCATGATGCAGCGTCATTCATACAAACTTTTATCGGATGGACGATTGCTGCCGGACATTCTGCGGCACAGATTAGTACCAAAATTCCAAATGCGTTTATAGCCGGAATCATATATTGGTTATTGCTGATATTGGTTGTCGGAATATGCGTAGCAGGAACAGGGATACTGGTGATACTGATAGAAATAAAGGTTATAGAATTATATAAGAAAAACTGTTGGGATTTTATTACTCTACTGATGATACTGACAAGTGCTGCTGTCATCATTTATTTTGGAGAATCCATCAAAAAAACACTGTCAGTAAATCTTCTATTGCTTTTTGTACTTTCGCAAGGAGTATATGTTGGACTTAGATGTTATTTGAAAAATCAGTTAAATACCAAGCTATATTGATCAAAATATGATAAAAAACGTATAAAAGCAGGGGATAAAAACACACATCGTCCCCTGCTATTATATTATCCTTTTCCAATTTCTAGTAGGATATGCCTGTTTCATTATGCTTTTTTAAAAGCCTTAGTTTGAATGCTTTACTGTATTTCTTCCTAGACATAAATATGCTCCACATGGTACATAAAAAAGGACATGGCAATACCTCCTTGATACCACCGTATCCTTGAAAAAGGGCGACTTTAACACACCCTCCGTATTCTCATTTTTACAAAAGAAAACGGCGGTTTTGATTGTTATTTCAAAACCGCCGTTAAAATGGCATGAGAACTTTCTACTTCATAAGCGGTTTTTTTTCATGCTTATGAAGTAGAGAATTTTTACCTTATCGTAAATTCGCAAGATAAATTATATGTATCGTAATCCCAATCTCTTTCACTTTCAAAGAACGCAAATTGTTTAATCAAACGATAGTGTCCAGCAGGCAATTCTCCATAAAAACTTTTAACATCAATTTCTAATGTTAATCGTTCGTTAGGCTTAATAAAGCAATCCTTTTCATTGCTCTTTGAGGGGTCATCAAGCTGTTTAAGTTGATACCAAGTGCCGGATTGTTCAGCTTCTATTTCAAAATAATCTGGTGAATATTGGTATTCTTTATCAGAAGTATTTTCTATTAGAAATGAAAGGTGCTTTAAGTCTAAATCCTTTTCTGTACTCATTGAAATCTTCAAATCGCCCAAAGTGTCAAGCGCTTCTTCACTTCCATAAGGAGAAACCTCATATTCTTCGGAATAATCTTGTACTACATGATTATCACTGTCCTTTGCTTGACTACACCCAACAATACACACCAATAACAATAAGGTTAGAAACATACATATTATTTTTTTCATTTGTCCTTATCTCCTTTCTTTTAAATTTATAATAGCAATAAAATGTCTATTTTCAATCAACTTTCATTGCAATTTATTTTCACTGTAACACATGCTCCCCCTGCTTTATTATTAGCAATTTGGATATTTCCGCCATGTCTTTCACTTAAAATCTTACTAATATTCAGCCCTAACCCCAAATGTTCAGTAGCTATATCTTTCGATGATTTATAAAATGGTAATGTCGCCTTTTCAATATCAATATTTTTAAACCCGCAACCATCGTCTGAAACAGATATAACTAAATTATCATTCTCTATTACTACGCTAATAGCAATATCACTTTTTGCGTATCTAATACTATTAGAGAGTAAGTTTTCATAAATCTGCATGACTGTATCTAAATTGATAAACAAGGTTATATTATTACCGCTTGTAGTAATTGAAAAATGTTTGTCATAACAAAGTGCTTCTGCTGTGTTATTAAAATTATCAATAAGTGAATGAAATGTAATCTGTTGTCGTGGAATATCAATATCCTCTAACCTGTATAAGTTCGTCATAGCATTTACATATTTTTCAAGACGTGAAATATTTTTTGACATTACTGATATTTCATCTAATATTTCTTGTTGTGATACTAAGCCTTTGGGAATAAAGGAAAGCAGCATAGTAGCATGACCCTTTAGTAAAGTCAAAGGAGTGCGTAAGTCATGCGAAAAAGCAGCATTTAGACGGCGCTGTTCAGCAAATTGTCGAAACATAGTTTCATTATTTTTCGACAAACAGTCTTTCATTTTTTCAAAGGCATGACAAAGTTTCCCCATTTCATCATTTAATGGATATGATAACGTAAAATCTAAGTCATTTGCTTCAATTTTATGATACGCATTAGTTAATAGCTTAATAGGTTTCGATAATTTTTTTTTATAAAAAAATGTTACACAACATATCATACTGATAGATAATACGATAGGAATAATTGCAATATTTAATGAACCTAAAGCACTGTCAATAAGCCTATCCCGGTTTGTAAAATTAGGTAAAACTTCGATATATGAAACATGGTTCGGATAGACATATTCGTGTACTGGGCGTTCTTTTTGATAATCAACATTGAACTTGCATATCTCGTTTCCTTTCGTGTCAAATATTGTGTATTTTGTTTGGTCATTACTATAAGTGGCGGTAAATGAGCCATTTTCCGGTATATCATACCTCGTTGACAGATTTTCATACTTATAGTTTAAATTTATTCTGTATCTGTCAACCATTGAAATTAAAAGTATACAAATAATTATTCCAATCAACAACGAAAACAAAGCATAAAGAACAAAGGTCATTCTAATACTCATGCTATTTAACCGATTGAACAATCTGCTTCTCTTTAATTTTTCCATCTATATCCGCACCCCCAAACAGTTTCAATGTAAGGTCTATCGCCTAAAGATAAAAATTTTGCCCTAATACGTCTGATATGTTCTGTAACAACTGTATTATCACCAATGCCGTCTAATCCCCAAACTTTTTCATAAATAGTTTCCCGGTCAAAAACAATTCCTTTGTTTTGCGAAAGGAAAGATATTATATCAAATTCCTTTTTGGTAAAAGCCATATCCTTATTATGATAAAACACAATACGTGAGGAATAATCTATAACCATATCTTCATCAAATTGCACCTTTGAAGATATATTGTGTCTTTTTTCTCTGCGAAGATGTGCTGCAATGCGAGCTTCTAATTCATCAACAGAAAATGGTTTTATTACATAGTCGTCTGCGCCAATAGAAAATCCTTTTATTTTATCACTATCTTCAATGCGTGCTGTTAAAAAAATTATAGGGCATGAAACATAATCCCGTATCCTTTCGCAAACAGTAAATCCATCTATATCTGGCATATTGACATCTAACAAAATAATGTCAGGTTTTTTTTCTACTTCTTTTAATGCAGCATTTCCTGCTGTTGCAGTATATACCGTATATCCAAGTTTGCTGAAATAGCAATACAGCATTGATACAATTTCTTTTTCATCGTCTACAATTAAAATACTCTGCGCCATAAATATGCCTCCATTGTGAATATCTGATTTAAGATTATCAAACAAAAATCTATTTCTAATCAATTTCTTTAATTTTCGATGTCATTAGTTATTATATATGGCAATATGAGTTGTAGCAACCTTACTCTACATGTTTTATGCTCTATTACTATCCACACTATGATGTGTGTAATCATATCCCGAAAGCCATACCAAACAAAGCAGTCTATGGCAGATTTAGAAATAAGTCCTATGATTATTGAAAAATAAGAAAATATAAAAATTAGAGTGAAGTAATTATATTACAAAAATGAAAAACGGGAGATACACAGATATTGTGCTATCTCCCATATTGTTTTTAGTGTCATATCAAGGCTCATTTATTAGTGGTAAAATTAGCGTTTTTCTATATTTCTCAAAATGCTTGAAAGTAAAGTGTTCATATGGATAATCGAAAATCAGATATAAACTTTTGTTTAAATTGCCTATAATTCAAGTGAATCTTCTGCATCCACCCACATCTGTAAATTGCCATCAAGATATAATCTTGCATATTCCAAAGGCTCATCCACAGCCAATGAAGTAAGCGCACATTCTGATCCATATGTGGTTTTTAAATTTTTTTCAGCTTCCCAACAATTAATGCGAAGCATATATCCGGCACTTGTGTAAACATCAATACTATCGTGGTTTATGTTGTATTCTGCATAAATTGTTCTCATTGTATCTTATCTCCATTTTTTAATAATCATTTACAGAGTTAAATATCGAAAACATTTCATTCAGTTCACCATGTCGTTATTGTTATATGTTATACTATGTACGAATTTTTCTTTCCCTTAATTTTTCCCATATTAAGGTTCATGAAAACCAATGAGAGAATATAATACAAGGGAAAGAGTAAGGGAAAGTTCACTTGCTACAAACTTAGTATTTTCAAGGGTTTGTGAGGAATTTGATAATCAACTATAACAGTTATTAAATTTCCTAAAATAAGTGAAATATCAACTGAAATTAGTCAAGCTTCTTTGGCAATTTGCTTTCTTCAACCAGTACTGCTTCAAGGTCAATTGAGGTCCAATATGAACCAATATCAAAAAAAAAAGACAGCACCAATCAATGGCACTGCCTCTTTTCTTACTTCTTAATTATTTCATTTTAATTTCAGATATTTATTCTTCCTCAGAACCACTCTTTTTTCTTACATAGAATACGGCTCCAAAAACAATCAGTATAATACAGATACCTACAATAATGATTATCGTATTATTCCATGCATATTTTGAAGTGCTGTCATCTGTCTTAGGTGCAGGAATGGTTTCATCAGATTTGTTGTCTGCCTGACCGTTATCACTCATAATCTTGGCATCAACAACAATCGTGTAATCTGATGCATGGGTAAATACAAGTTCCACATTTCCATCCGGATCAATCTGTCCGGCGCTGATAAATTCCAGTTCTCCGGTCTGTTCATTGTAGTAGAACAGGTTCGCATACAGTCCTGCATTCTTTGATTCCATGTTGACGGTCAGTGTGGCTGTAAATCCAAACTCTCCGTCATAAGCAAGAGTCAGATTCAAGGAAGAATGTTCCCCGGTCACGTTATTGATCACATCCACAGGAATGGATTTTCCGGCGTCGGCTCCGACTGTCACATCAAAATCAATATCTCCAGCTGCATCAGTAATATCCTTTCCATAAATCTTCCAGGAAAGACCATTTCCCATATCCAGAACAAGTGTTGTATCTTTGCCCTTGATACTGTCAATTACATCTTTCGGTACTACCGTCGTTCCATTCATGACAACCGTTACCGTATCGCCTGCCTTAGCTTCTTCAAGCTGTGGCTTGATAACATCCCAGCCTTCCTTGCCGCTGTCGTCCTTGATGTATGGCTTAATTGAATCTCCTTTTTCCTTACCATTATCCGTATCAGGCTGTGGCTTCTGATTCTGATTACCATTGTCTGTGCCAGACTGCGGTTTCTGGTTTTGGCTGCCATTATCCTTGTTGCTGTCATCGGACTTAATCTTAGCGATCGGCTGTATGTAACTGTGTCCGCACTTGGAGCAGGTGTAGGTCATGATGCCTTCCTCTGTTGTCGTTGCAGCCTTCGTCACTTTTGATACATAGCTGTGTCCTGTTGCCGGAATATTCTCCGTGTAGCTGTCTCCACAGGAACAGGTGTATGTCCTTACCCCTGCCTCTGTACAGGTTGCCTCCTTCGTAATGCTTCCCGTATAGTTGTGAGTGTGCTGTTCCTCCGGCAGCTTCGCAATGCTCTCTGTGTAGCTGCTGTTGCATCTGGTGCAGGTGTAGGTTCTGATGCCTTCCTCGGTTGTCGTTGGCTGCTTTGTCACGGCTGCTTTATAATCATGTCCCAATGCTGCCAGCTCTTTTCCGGTACTCAGAAGTTTATCACAGTCCGTACAATAGGTATCTCCTGCGTATCCGGTCTGCGTACAGGTTGCTTCCTTTCGGTTCTTCACGGTTGTATGCACATGGTTCGTGGCATCCACTTCACCAAAGGTTTCACTACAAACACTGCATACTGCTTTTGATACGCAGGTAGCCGGTGTTCCGACCGTGTGCGCTTTCTTCACGGTTGCTGTGCCGGTGGCAAGTTTTTCACCACAATCCGTACAATAGGTATCTCCCGTGTATCCAGTCTGCGTGCAGGTTGCTTCCCGCTGATTCCGTATTTCAGTATGTGTGTGATCACATTTGCTTCTTGTAATCGTAATGCTTACACTTTCTGTCTCATAGTTGCCCTTGTCAGCTCCTGTATAAACCGCGGTCGCTGTTACTGCCACACCATCTGCAAGTGCCGTGTCCTTATCAGCCTCCTGCCAGCTCCATCCATCCGGAAGCGTAATATCGCCAACCTTCTTTGTGCTGTGTGCCGGAGCCATTGCAGCTTGCGGCATGTTCGGTGCCTGAGCTGCCTTATTTACAGTAAGTGCAAGCTTCGTATCAACTGCATTATAATTATCCTTATCGGATGGTGTAAATGTTACATCATACTCTGTCTTTTGGCTGTCTGCTGCTGTAGGCTTGATACTGCTGTTCTTCCATGCAAATGCTCCTGTGATTTCAGTTCCATCTGCTGTCTGATAAGCAGCTTTTCCCCCGGTCAGGGTACTGTCTGAAAGTTTCTGTCCGTAGGTAAGTGAGCCTGCTGTCGGCTTCTCTGCAATTACCGGTGTTGCTTTAGTTACTTTAACAGTTATTGTTCTAGTTACGGTATTGTAGTTGTTTGTGTCATCAGGTGTGAATACTGCCTGATAGCCTTTGTTGTTTACAGTCGGAACGATGTTCGTGCCTGTAAAGCTCCATATTCCTGCAATTTCATTGCCATCTGCCCCTATCACACTTCCGCCTGTCATATCAGGACCGGTAAGCGCAGCATCCGGATTGTATTCACGCTCTGCAACGGTTGGTACTGTTACCACTATCGGTGTTGCCTTGGCTACTGTGATATCTGCTGTTCCGGTAAGTTCTGCGTAATGCGTACTGTCTGCCGGCTTGAATACCCAGCCCGCCTGTGTGGTTCCGGCTGCCGGTATCTCATCCGGATTGCTCCATGAAAGAATACCTTCTATCACATCATCTGTACCGGCTTCCACAAAAACAGTATTTCCGAGTGTCAGCTTTGAAATCTTTTCACCATAGATCAGCACGTTGCTTCCATCTACGGATACGCTGTTTCCACCCTTAATCTCTACCGTCTTCTTATCTGTAATACTAATCTTCAGCGTGTATCCAGCATTCGCATAGTTCTCCATCGAAACTGTTACTGTGATAATTGCTGTCTTTCCAACCTTGGACGAATCTACCTGATTTACTTTATAGGTCAGATTTCCGGCTGTATCGACTGTTACCTCACTTAAAAACTGCTCTGTATCTGTCTTTGCAACCGCATATGTTGTAGTTCCCCTATCTGTCGGGAGCTTTCCTGCAATATCCACACTAATTGCCTTGTCATGTGAACCGGCTACATACGAATAACTCTTTTCCTCATCACCAATGTTCGGTGAAGCTGCTTTGTTAATCGTAAATACGACCGGATCACTTGCAAGTTCTGCATAATTATCTGTCTTTGCAACATAAGCCTTTACGGCATAGATTCCTGCATTTACAGGTATGGCATCTGTATATGCAGATTCATCCGAAGGTGCCTTATATGCAGTACCATCTGAAGCTGCTGTTGCATACTTATAAGTTACTGTACCGAATTTTGCTGTTGCATTTGGTTCTGGTGTCTTATCCTTCGCATAAGTATAATCAGAACAGTTAAGTTCTGTAGTAAAACTATTTGCTGCCCGTTTTGCTGTAAGAATACCACTCTTGCCATCTGAACCGCTTCCGATAAAGGATACTTCATAATTGGCACTATTAGAGGTTCCTGTAATTGCATAGGTTCCAACATCTGAATTGTCTTTCGCAGTAGTTGATAAGCTGATGCCAAGTGCTTCTTCGGTATCACCTGCTACCAAAACATTGTCCTGGTAGGCATCACCTGAGGCAAGACTCCATGTAAGTGCAGGGTTTGTCTCTCCATAGAATTTTTCTTTATCAGCAATCACTACGGTAATCTGTTTCTTAGAAACTTCCGGTATCACTTCACAGGTTACAGAATCATAAGTATCTGCATCACTTCCTGTAGGTGTAAAGACAAGCGTGTATTTCTCACTTGTACCGACTGTCGGAAGTTTATCTGCATCCTCAGATGCCAGAGTCCATGTACCCTCAATCTTCGTGTCACTGTTTAGTCCTGCTGTCACAACTGCCTTTGTCATATCTGCCTTTGCAAACATGGCAGATACCGTATTACCATAAGTACCGGAAAGAACCGGTGCAGTCTTTATATACGGAGTCGTCTTTGTAGTGGTAAATTCAATAGCAGGCTCCGTTAATGCCGTTATATTGCCTGCCTTGTCAATGGCTGCTATCCAGACTGCAGTTTTCTTACTTGGATACAATGGAAAATAAACGTCCGGCTTTCCAAAATTACCTATTTCAATTTTATTATCACCTTTTGTTCCTGTCGTTTTGAAGATTGTAGGTGTCCAACTCGCAACAAAGTTTTGGTTAGCATTACTATACTTAAGTCCCTCCGTACGAACTTCCCATTGTCCACAATAAAGATTTTCGTCCGGTTTAAAATTCCACCCATTGCGGGGCGCCCATTTTCCATCGTTCTTGACAGCAAACTGTGGGTACTTTGGCTCACCTTTCATATAATTTTCAATATCTCTTTTGCAGTCGTCGTAGGTGTAGTCAGTAACCCCGTCAAATACTCCTTCGGATACAAAGAACCACATCAGCGTTGCATCCTCGCTTAAATTAACCTTGAGTATCGCCTCTGTATCCTTCAGGGTACCGTCTTCTTTTTTCGGGTCAGCTATTTTTACTACAGGAGCCTGTGCATCCACCACAATGCCATCGGTACAGATATAATCACTCTGATTTCCCGCACCATCCACTGCATAGGCATAGACCACGTAATTTTCTTCGCTGCTCAGGCTGCCCGAAATGGTTGCGCCGTCTGATGATGTAAGAATAGTGCCTGTTCCTGCGGCTGCTTCCCTAAATTTACCGCCTGCTGCCAGCGCATCCAGTTCATCCTTTGTCTTTACTGATGCCAACGCCGTATCTGAAACCTTCTCAACATAATAGCAATACCTGGAAATGCCGCTGACCTCAGCCACATCGGCTTTCTTATCATTTGCCTGTATCTTAATATCCAGTGTTGCATCATTATAAAGATAGCCAAAGCTGATGGTGTTCAAAAGCGACCGGAACCAGTTTTCCTTAATCTGGATACCATAGCCATCCGCCACGCCATCCTTATCCGCCCAGGTCGGCGCACTCTTATCAATGCAGATGGTTACCTCCACCGGCTCGGAAAGGCAGCCCTTTGCCGTATCCTTTCCATAGAGCGTTACCGTATTTTTACCCTCCTGCGTGAAGGTATAGCCCGGATTTTTGCCTGCAACCGCCGCCTTAAGACCTTCATAAATCTCCACGCTGCCGTTTAGACAGGAGTCTGAAGCAGCAGCTTTACTGCTTCTGTATAAAATCTGAGCTGCGTCATTTTTGTCATCAATCGCAAAGCTTACAGGCACATCCGCCCTGTACCATTTATCAGTGCCAGAAACCGGAGTCTGCGCCAGCTTAAAGGCATACGGAATCTCAAAGCGTATCGCCGCATTTCCCGTATAATTGCCCTTGCCGGTAAGGTTAAGCTTTGCCGGCTTTGCATCTGTAGTGGGTCCGGTCGTGTCTTCCTCCGTTACCGTAAAGTCTGTGTCCTTTACCAGAACATAGCTGCCGCCATCCGCACCTGTAACGCCGCTGTCTGTCAGGATCTTTTTAAGGTCTGCAGCTTCCCAGTCAAGGTCATCAAAAGAATACGGCTTTCCGGTGTAGTAAGCACAGCCACTAAGCGAGGTAGAAGGAATTGATAACTTACTTAAATCTCTCGGCGTAATCTCCGCTGTCAGCGACATCTCAACAGACGGACAACTATTATTTTCCGCCATGACCATAATCGTAAAAGGATAGCTGCCTGCATTGGTAACCGTATAGGTATTCGCGTCCCCATACTCCTTTCCATCTGCCCCTTTGCAAGTTATTTGCAGCGGAAATGTATCCATATACTCACTGTCAAACCCATCCTTTGCAAGCGTCTTACCCAGACAGGGCGCAATATAGCCGTCCGTTACCGGAATATGTGCATTCGCATCATACTTATCCGCTTTAAGCGTTACGCTTATCGCATCACTGTCAGCCAATGCCGTATGCGCCTTTCCATCATACTCTGTCGCAGCTGCCGTAGCGCCTGTTACCTGCATCTCACCCTTTTTGATGGCAAACTTTACCTCAACCGTACCATAGTAATCGCCGCGTCCGGTAATTATCGCTGTAGGCGCATCAGTTGACTCTTTATTTTCATTACATTTAATGTTGTTTTCATAGACTACCGTATAATCTGCGTTTGTAATGTCTGCATTGGCAGAGCCTGTGGAGTTCTGTGCCAGCTCTTTTCCAGATTTGTATTCTGGTCCGGTAAGCTTTACATCTCCATTTGCAGTTTTCAGTGTAATACCCGTCATTACCTGCGGATAGCCATCGTAAATACGTCCCTCCAGACCCTCAATTATCAGCTTTTCATTTTTCTTGGCTGTCTCAAGGTCAGTCCTTTTACAGTTGCTGCAATAGCCATAGTCATCCTTCGTATGTGCCTTAAGGGTTACCTTGGAAGACGGCATCGTGAAGGAAAGGTCTGTCGTATCTATCGTTACTGCTTTGCCACCATAAGGCTCATAAGAGCAGACCTCGCCCGTGACCTTAATTTTCTGGTCCGTCGTACCTCCATTGCTGTACAGTCCGTAGGTTGCACCGTCCCTCTGCGTGATATTTGTGACATTTTCTCCATCTGTGGGCAGAGTGATACCACCCAGCTCTATCGGGAACCATATCTTAAATGCGCCAGCTCCCTGCGTTATTTTGCTGGAAAAATCAGCAGAGTCATGATTACAGTAGATGCTGACATCCAGGTTACTTTGATCATCTCCACTAAATGTAGCAGGTATTTCTGCTCCTTTCTCTATAACTATCTCAGCCTTGCCAGAAGGAACCTTTACATCCTCTAGTCCAGCTACACCCTCGCCCAGCCGCAGTACAGCGGTATCACCAGGAAAGCTTATGTTTCCGACCACGTTTATATTTTCTATGGTAACATCCTGTCTCCCTGTCATAAACAGGTAGTTTCCCTTACCCGTCAAGGTATGTGGCTCATCACCCTCTGAACGCAGTGTTATCTCAGCCGGCAAATATACTTTATCGAGCATCTTGTTTATACTCTTACCTGCTATCGTATCCTTCAGCAGCAGGATTTCCAGCTTCTTCCATAACTTGTATTCTTCATTCTTTTGATGCTCTTTCGATTCTTCCAGATAGAACATTGCTGCATCCCATGTCAGGAAATACATCGTTTTTGTCTCACCGCTATTTTTTTCTATCTGAAACTTTACAACGGCCTGAGATGTATCCTCCGGCATGTCAGCGCGAAGCACTTTTACACTGCCCTGACTTCTATCCGTTCTGCTTATATCGGTCTTAATACCGGCTGAATAAAAAGCATAGCCTTCTTCCAGCGTATCCGCAATAGCATAACCCTGCGTTTTATCAAGCAGAGAATCATCATTTTTACCAAAATTGCTCAGAGCAATCTCTCCATACTCACCACCTGAAAGCATTACTTTTGCACGTTTTATCTGGCTAAACTCTCTGTGGTCTATATGCAGAGCCTTTATCTTTGCAGTATCTCCGGATACGCTAAGGGTGGCACCTCCACATACCAGAACCTCTTCTCCCTCATACGTACCTCCGGTAATTGTACAGGAAATATCAGTATTGTGTATCTCACTAGTGTACTGACATATTGATATTTAGTTAAATATTTCTGGCTGTTATTGCC
>OMCM01001400.1_pt1 | contig 12128 bp, 10 predicted proteins | sample 1645021 | NCBI WGS metagenome assembly OMCM01 (sample SAMEA103958142, study PRJEB25191) | human gut metagenome | biome: human-associated habitat [ENVO:00009003]; feature: intestine environment [ENVO:2100002]; material: feces | place: Germany | collected 2013/2015
ACTTTCTTCCGTATTTCCGGAGCCGATTAATATAGCGAGTAGTTCGGCATCGCTCAATGCTGCTGCTCCCTTTTCCATCATTTTCTCCCGTGGGCGGTCCTCCAGTGCCCATTGGTTGATGGATAGTTTGTGTTTACTTTCCATTTGCTATGTTTTGAAGGTGTAAAGGTAGGCTTATTTAATTTAATGATAGAGGCAATGGAAAAAAACTTGATTATAGTCTTCTTCTTTTTTTTATGCTAAGGTAAGTTGTACGACACCCGGGTGTCAGACATAACAACACCCGGGTCTTGAGCAGCACGACACCCGGGTGTCAGACATGCTAAGACCCGGGTGTCATGCAACATTCCTTTTAAGTAAAAATAGGAATGGTAGTAAACAAATAAAAGTAGGTTACTTATAAAAATTCTTTTGGAAAGCCTCAAACTCATCTTTTCCTCTGACACAACGCTGCCACCATGCACGCCAAAAGCCTGTACCATAGCCGATAAGTTGTATAAATGCAGCGGCTATGGAATAAATGCCAATAGCCAGACTCTTATTCTGAATAGTAGAATCCATGCATACCAGCAATGCATAAAGAATGATCGGCGTAAAACTGAAAAGACAGAATGGGGTTCCTAATAATAAGAGTGCCACTCCCAGCGTAAATACAGCAGGAAGCAAATGCACCAGTTTCAGAGAGTCCGGGTATTTCTTATAAAGATTAATACGGGCAATGCCGGAGTTATGCACTTGCTTGAAGAACTTCTTCAAATCAGTACGACGTTTGTGATACACCCAGGCATCCGGAAAAAGCCGGCAAGTATAGCCGTTCTTAAAGATACGGATACTAAAGTCAATATCCTCTCCAAAACGCATCTTTGAGAATCCGCCCAAAGCCTCATACACTGCCCGGCGAACTCCCATATTAAAACTACGGGGATAGAATTTGTCCATCTTCTTTTTCCCGCCACGGATTCCTCCGGTCGTAAAGAAAGAAGTCATGGAATAGTTTATCGCCTTTTGGATATCCGTGAAAGAATCGTGCGCACGGTCGGGACCGCCGAAAGCATCGGCAGGAGAAGCGAGAAGTTCCTTCTCTACCGCATCGAAGTATCCTTCGGGAAGAATGACATCAGAATCTAATATAATAAGGTATTCCCCTTCGCTACGTTCTGCCCCGTAATTACGGGTTTGTCCCGGACCGGAGTTAGGTTTAGAGAAGTATTTTATATTCAACCGGTCTGCATACCGGTCTACTACTTCTTTACAGGGAATGGAGGAACCATCTTCTACAACAACGACTTCGAAATCTTTAAAGTGTTGCATGGTAAGACTTTGCAATAATTCATCCACTTCATCGGGACGATTATAAACAGGGATTATGACAGAGTAACGCATATCAAAAATGGGATATAACTATTTGATATGCAAAGTAAGACAAAAAAAAGGAAACAGCTTCTTAGATTGACGAAAAATAAATGGTACGAGGATTCGTCTCCGCAATTTTATAAGAAGAACTAAAGTAACCAACTCATAAGCCTCATCCGGCTACCGGAATCTATATCTTGCTTTTGTAATGCCTCCAGTACGTCGCGAATAGCCGCAGCTAAATGATTATCTACTGTTTTAACCGAAATACCCAAGATTTCCGCCACTTCTTTATTCTTCAGACCATGATACTTGATTAGCATTAACACATTTCTTCTTTTCTCCGGCAAGCTTTTAATGATTGAATGAATCAGGCTGATTTCTTCTTTCGAGACGATGGTGGTTTCCGGAGTAACTGAACAATGAAATAAGTCATCGTGTACATCTTCTAAAGTCAGATAATCCCAGCGCACTTCTTTTCGTTTCATATCGATCGCCTTGTTTTTTGTCAACACATAAAGATAGGTAAATATGTTATCTACGTCGGCTTTATGCCGGTTCATCCACAAAGACGTGAAAACTTCCTCCAGTGCTTCTTCCGTCAACTCCTTATATTCCAAAATGGTATTCGCCACACTATATAGACGCTTATACATCAAGTGATACAACGTTTCAAAAGCCTTCGAATCATCTCTGCGTATCTTATTATACAGTTCACTTAGAATGTGATTGTCTATTTCCATAGTTGTCGATGTTGTGTTACATTTGCAAATATACTATTTCTTGGTTTAATAAGAAAAATATCATTAAATAAAAAAATATATAGATTTCGAATAGGGGATTTTTCTTTTCGTTTCGTCCATACTATAGAAAACGATACGAAAACAGCAAGAAAAGAAAGTATGGAAAACAACAAAGCTATTGAGATTCTTTCTAAAATCGTCAGGAAAGAACCTATAAATCAGGAAGAACACTCATTCATTAATGAGTGGCAAAATAAAAATAGTATAAATCAGCAGATATACATATTCGTTACGACAAAAACATCCATCGACTCTTTGCCGGATAGCAGAATTGATTATCAAACTATTTATAACCGAATAAAAGAAAGCATAGACAAGAACGAACAGCTTTCGATTGAGGAACCGGCAAGAAGCAGACGAAAAACATATTCATTATCCAATTTATGGAAGTATGCAGCCGTTTTCTTCTTTGGGATCATCAGCGCCGCAACAGCTATGTACCTGATTCCATCCGGAAATTCCCAAGCAATCAGCGAAATTACGGTTCCCAAAGGGTCGGTATCTGAAATTATTTTGCCGGACAGTTCGATAGTCACCATCAACTCCAATTCGAAACTGTCATACGCTAATGATTTCCTTACGGGAAAACGGGTGGTGAATCTGGAAGGAGAAGCGTTTTTCAAAGTCAAAAAACAACTCAACGGTAACGAATTTACGGTATGCTCTAAAGGAACAAGTATCGTGGTAAAAGGTACAGAGTTCAACGTACAGGCTTATCAAGACACTCCGTCCATAGAAGCAACACTGGTCAAAGGATCGATTATCTTTTGTGCCGACAAGAAAAGCATTCCTTTGAAACCCAATCAGCAGCTCACTTACGATACAGGAAACCAAAAAGCCGTGGTAAGGCAAGTCAACGTTGCAGACACGGAATGGCGTAACGGTAAATATACATTCAGGGAAATTAGTTTAAAAGAGATTGTTCCTATTTTCAATCGTATATACAATACAAACATCGTAATTGACAAAGCGACCGAGGACATTGTATTCTCCGGGTACATTGACCGAAAGAACCCGATGACACATTCGCTGGATGTGATCTCGTTAACGACTGGCACTCATTATCAAATTATCAATGATACAATTTATATAAAACAATAATCTAATACACTAATTATTTTTATGAAACAAATTGCTTATGTGAAGCGACCATTCATCTGGTCGTTTCTAGTACTACTTTTTTGCCTTACCTTACCGGTAAACGCATCTGAAAAATCACCGCAGGAAATAGACCTGACGAAGAACAACCAAGTCAAAACTCTTAAAGAACTCGTACAGGAAATCGAATCCCAAAGCGCGTATCGTTTCTCTTATGTCAAGGGATTGATTGACAATGTAGCTGTACAGGTAGGAAAAACAAAAAAAGACATTGATGGGATCTTGCAGGAAGCCTTGAGCGGTACCGGGCTATCCTATGTTATCAAAGCAAAGGATATTGTACTGATGAAAACCACTCCACAGCCTAAGGCGCAAGGAGACAACACCTCGAAAATCGTAAAAGGAGTAGTGGTAGACGCTGAAAACAATGAGCCTATCATCGGAGCTCAAATTTGGTTGAAAGAAACTCCTGAAGGAACGGTTACCAACATTGACGGTGAATTTCAACTAAGGGTGAAAGGTGGCGTAGGAGTTCTCGTTATCTCTTATATCGGATACAAAAGCCAGGAGGTTGTTATCAAAGGTAATCAGCCGATCCTTTGCAAACTTCAGCCGGATACTAAAGTATTGGACGAAGTAGTGGTGGTAGGTTACGGTACACAGAAAAAAGAGAGTGTCGTAGGTTCTATTGCCAGCGTAAAGGTAGACGAGCTGAAGGCTCCCGTATCTAAACTTAGTAACAACCTGGGTGGACAGTTATCGGGAGTTATCACTTTACAGAAAAACAACGAGCCGGGAGCCAGCACCGAATTCTGGATTCGCGGTATCAGTACGTTTGGAGCCAATAAGAAACCTCTGGTATTGGTAGACGGCATCGAACGGGATATGGATCTTGTCAACCCGGAAGATATTCAATCATTCTCTGTCTTAAAGGATGCTGCCGCCACAGCTATTTATGGTGTACGTGGCGCCAATGGTGTTATCCTGATTACAACCCGCACAGGCGAAGAAGGTAAACCCAAAATTTCTTTCCGTGCAGAAGCCGGAATGTTAGGTCCGACTAAACGTCCTAAAATGGTAAATTCCTCACAGTTTGCAGAAATGTATAACGAGGCTTATCGTTCTTCCGGAGAAGGCAAAAACTTCTATGACGAAACAGCGCTAAGTAAATATGCAAGTGGAGAAGATCCTGATTTATACCCGGACGTAGACTGGCTAGATGAACTTTATAAAAACTATGCATTCAGTCAGCGAATAAATTTAGGTGTCAGCGGCGGTGGTAACATTGCCAAGTATTACATCTCCGGTGCTTTCTACAATGAAGGAGGTATGTTCAAAACCGACTCCATGAATGAATACGACACATCGACTTATTTCAGACGATATAATTTCCGTTCAAATGTGGATGTGAAACTTCACCGGACCACTACGTTGAATGTAAATTTATCATCTGTATTTGAAAAGCTGAACGGTTCCGGCTCTAATTCGGACACCGCCGGTGCGGGTGCAGGTACTATCTGGAAGTATGCATACATTTGTGCACCAAACGCATTTCCCGTTCGTTTTTCCGACGGAAAGTTCTCTGGTCCCAGCACCAACGAAGGGCACAACCCTTATAATCTGCTGACACAGTCCGGTTATTATGAAAGATTCTGGAATAATGCCCAGTCATTAATCGGTTTGACGCAAGATTTCTCCGAGTTGATTACTCCGGGATTAACCGCTAATGTTAAGCTTTCATTTGACGCGCAGAATTACAATTGGATCAGACGCAAAAAGCAAGTACAGACATTTACAGCCAGCAAACGTGACGAAGAAGGAAACATTATTTATACAGAAGGAAATGTAGGCCAGGACAATCTGGATTATTCCAAAGGAAACACCGGATACACAACGACTTATATCGAGGCATCCATCAACTATAACCGTACATTCGGAAAACATTCAGTAGGTGCATTATTCTTATATAACCAAAAACAAAAAAACAAAACAGGGGTTGATAAAGCAGAAGACGCATTACCTTATCGCCATCAAGGTATTGCCGGACGTGTGACGTATGCTTATAACGACCGTTACTTCATTGAAGGTAATTTCGGCTACAATGGCTCTGAAAACTTTAGCCCGGGACACCGCTTCGGTTTCTTCCCATCAGTAGCTGCCGGATGGCTGGTGTCTAATGAAAAATTTTGGGAACCGATATCTCATGTCATCGACATGTTGAAAATCAAAGGTTCTTATGGCGAAGTGGGAAATGACCAGATTGGAGGTAACAGACGTTTCATTTATAACGCAACCGTTATAGATAGTGGCAGCTACGACTTCGGTAAGACAGCACATACTGAAAAAGGGCTGCGCGTAGGCGACTGGGCAAATCCGAATGTAGGTTGGGAACGAGCCAAGAAAATGAATGCAGGAGTGGAAATATCTTTCTTCAACGCGCTGAAAATACAAGCAGATTATTTTAGTGAAAAGCGTGAAGGTATTTTCCTTGAGCGTGCTTCCTTACCTCTTTACATCGGCGTAAGCACGAAGCCTTACGTGAACGTAGGAAAGATGAAGAATCATGGTTTCGACACCTCACTTGAATATAATCAACGGGTAGGCCAAGTGAGATTATCCGGAAAAGCGAATTTCACTTATGCACATAATACCATTATCGACAACGATCAGCCCGACTGGAAATACCCTTACTTGAACCGTAGAGGACAAATGTTGTGGCAGCAATACGGATTGGTAGCTGCCGGATTGTTCGAGTCGCAGGCAGACATCGACAGCTGGCCTACACAAACCTTCGGAGAAGTGAAACCGGGTGATATCAAATACATTGATATTAACGGTGATGGTAAAATTGACACGAATGACGAAAAGCCTATCGGATGGGCTGCCGTACCGGAAATTGTTTACGGCTTCGGTCTGTCAGCCGCATGGAAAGGACTGGACTGCTCTGTCTTCTTCCAGGGAGCAGGTCATGTAACCTTACAGCAATCAGGTTCGGCTATTCAGGCATTCTCTGCCCGAAACATGATGGAAAGCGGAGTGTATGAAGATATTTATTACAACCATTGGTCAGAAGACAACCCCAATCCAAATGCCAAATACCCGCGCTTGTCAATCGGTTCCAACAAGAATAACTTCCGTAATTCTACTTTCTGGCAAAAGGATATGAGTTATCTCCGTTTAAAAACGGTTGAAATAGGATACAACTTCCCAAGTAAATGGATCGACCCCATTCACATTATCTATCGGGAGTAAACCTGCTTACATTCAGCAAATTTAAACTTTGGGACCCCGAGGTCCTGGAAGGACAAGGTGCCAATTACCCGGCAAACCGTATCTTCAATTTCGGTATTAACATCAACTTATAACCCTGTAAAATGAAATACAAGATGAGAAACATTACTAAATACATCCTAATTTCCGCATGTACCCTAATGCTGAATTCATGCGACGCATATCTGGACAAACAGCCGGACGATGCCATGACGATGGAAATGATCTTCCAAAAGCGGGCTTCCACTCAAAAATACTTGGTAAACGTATTCAGCTATATGATAGACGAATCTCATACGGCACAGAATACTCCTTGGCTAGGAGCATCGGATGAAGCTTGCATCACTTATATTGATAGAGGATATTGTTTTATGAACAACGGTTCATGGTCTGCGGATAATCCTCCGTACGTTGCTTTTTGGAGAGCTTATTATCAAGGTATCCGTGAAGCTAACATCTTCATGCAAAATGTAGACAAATGTCCGGAAATCAATTTTGAAGAAAAACTTCGTTGGAAAACTGAAGCACGCTTCATGCGCACTTATTACTATGCGATGTTAATGCGCATGTATGGTCCTGTTGTTCTGGTAGGCGATGAGTTAATAGACATTGCCTCCAGTGACTTAGGGAAAGAACGGTCTACCTGGGAAGAATGTATGGATTATATCTGTTCGGAGTTTGACGAAGTGGCAGATATTTTGCCCGAGGAACAAGAAACCAACTGGTATGGTAAACCGACCAAAGGGGCTGCATTGGCACTTAAAGCCCGTATGCTGCTCTATTCTGCCAGAGAGTTATACAACAGCGATGACTCATTCTACAAAAATATTATTTCGACTGAAGGAAAACATCTATTTCCACAATCATACAGTAAAGACAAATGGAAACTGGCAGCAGAAGCCAATAAAGCCGTTATTGATATGGGCATTTACGATTTGTATAAATCATACGCTACCAATGGCAATATCGACCCATACAAGTCATACGCAGGTATATATCTGGAACTTTGGAACAATGAAGTTATTTTCGGACGTGCTCTTAACGGAAAAGACTGGCGATTGGTTACCACTCCCCGTGGTATCGGCGGTAGTTCATTCGGCGGTGTAGCCGCTACACAAAAAATGGTGGATGCATACGCTATGAAAAATGGACGTTACCCTATCTCTGGATATACGAACGGCGGAAAAGATCCGATTATTGTAGAGAGCAGTTATTCGGAAGGCAAATTCCAGACGATCACTAATCCGGCTGACGGAACCTCTTATGCCAACACGAATACGATGTATAAAGACCGGGAACCGAGATTCTACGTAAGTATATGCTGGAGTGGAGAGAAATGGAAAGCCGAATCATAAGAACAATGAATTCGGACGTTTCTCATGGCCTATCTGCCGTTTTGGTGAAATCTATCTGAACTACGCGGAAGCATTGAACGAATATGACCCGGGAAATGACGATATATTGAAGTATGTCAATCTTATACGCCAAAGAGCAGGTATACCCAATCTGGAAGAAGTATATCCTGAAGAAGTAAAAGACCCCGTTAAAATGCGTCAGCTCATTCGCCGTGAACGACAGATAGAACTAGCTTTCGAAGGTTATCGTTTCTTCGACACCCGCACCTGGAGAATCGCAGAAGAGACTGAAAACGGTCCTGTATATGGTATGAATATAATGGCAACCGACCATACTCCTACCGGAAAATTCTGGGAACGTACAATTGCCGAGACAAGGGTATTCAGCAAAAAGCACTATCTCTTCCCTATCGCACAGGAAGAACTGGATAGAAACAAAGCAATCACTCAAAACTATTTATGGTAAACAATCAATTAACTTTGAAAGAAATGAAACGAATCTATAAACTAGGATGGATAATAAGCGGAATACTGCTGCTTGCCGGATGTGACATAAGCAACCGTGACAATAATCTGTCGGAATCATTGGTATATTTTATCAATGAGGGAGAAAATAACTTAGTGCTGTACAACACAGGAGAAGACTTTACGTACACGATGCCTATCTTTAAAAGCGGACTTCTTAACGAAGAAGCTAATGTAGCATTGTCAGTAGACAGCAAACTTATAGAGCAGTATAACAAGGACAACAAAACAACGTCCGAGTTACTGCCTGCCGAATATTACCAAATTGTAAAAAGCAAACAAACCATGGATCCTTCGCAACAAAAAGCAAATTTCCAGGTGGTATTCAAAACCAGTCTCCTGAACGAGAATCCCAACCGGGATCACTTTATTCTGCCATTGCTACTGACTTCCGAAGGAGAAGTGCAAACGAATCAAAGTAAAAATATCGTTTACATCACTCCTGTCGTGAAACCGGCAACACTGGGTTTCAATTGCGAAAACACACTTCAGATTGTTATTCCTACTACTGCCACAGGCAAGATAGAGATAGAGTTGCCTATAGGGACTCCATTTACTAATAAATGGAACATTGACTTTACAGCATCTTTCGATCAGACTTTACTGGACGAATGGAATGAAGAGAACGGGGTCAATTACCACATGCCTGTCGAAGGAAGTTATGAACTGGTAGGAGATCAAAAACTAGTAGCTGGGAAAAATAGCCAAACATTGAAACTGGTTATTGACAAAGAGAAGTTAGGCTATGGCTGGTTTGCAGTTCCTGTCCGCTTAAGCAATCCTTCTAAATTTGAGATAGACGAAGAACGAAGCACCTGTGTTGTCACCATACTAAACCGCATGGAAGAGATTCCTCATTCACTATGGGCAGTAGAAAGCTATACAGGATACTTTAACAACGAGGTGCCTAAAAACATGATTGATGACAATGAAAATACCAGATGGCACATCAGATGGAACAGCACTGGAACAGGTACGACCACTCTTCCACAAACACTTGTATTCAAGTTAAACGCAGCCTACAAAATATCCGAGTTCGAGATTTTGAGACGCAACGACCAATACAACACTGACTTGAAGGCTGGATATTTTGAAGTTAGTATGGACAATGTCAACTGGACGCCTGCGGCAACATTTGATTTCGGAACTGAAAAATCATCGGGATATGTTTCATTCTATTGTCCGACAGCAGTAACCGGAAAATACATAAAGATGGTAATAACCGGAAGTAACCGTGGAACGCAAGTCTCCGTACATGAATTAAAAGCACATGGAGAACTTAGCAAATAACAATCCATCTATTACCTTTTAAAAACGATCATTTATTTATGAATAAGAAAAAAGCAATCTTCCTTCTTTTAACGCTCCATTCCTTTATGGGATGGGGCCAAAAGGTGTTACAACTACAATCGCCGGATAAAAAGACAACCTTGCAAATATCCATTGATAAAGATTTGTCTATTGGCATTTCTCAAAATGGGACAGTGGTATTGGAACCGTCGGCAATAGGGATGAGTATCCGGGAAACCGGAATGTTGGGCGAAGCTCCCAAACTCAAGAAAATTGAGAAACGTTCTGTTTCAGGACAGAAAATTGCGTCACCTGTCTACAAAAAGAGTACAGTGGATGAGACCTATAATGAACTGACCGCAAGTTTCAAAGGGAATTATTCGGTGATATTCCGTTGCTATAATCAGGGAGTGGCCTACCGTTTTGTGACTGATCTTAAATCCGGGCAGATTATTGTGGACAACGAGAAGGCTGTCTATAATTTCCCGAAACAAGCCAAAGGATACGCAGCTTATAGCAATCGCGGAAAAGACGGAAACATAGAAAGCCAGTTCCTGAACTCATTTGAAAATACATACGATTACCAACCGCTTCCGTCACTAAACAGCCAACGGTTGATTACTCTTCCATTTTTGGCAGAAATTCCCGGAAGCAACACAAAGGTTTGCATCACAGAAAGTGATCTTTATGATTATCCGGGCATGTTCCTACGCAGCAATGTTGACAACAGTTCCATGCAGGGAGTCTATGCCACAGCCCCTAAAGTAACCGAACAGGGCGGGCATAATCTGCTTCAGAAGATGGTGAAAGAACGACATGACTATATTGCTAAAACGGACGGAAAGCGCTCTTTCCCCTGGAGGATATTCGCTATTTCTGAAAATGATAAGGAATTACTGGACAATGACCTGGTATTTCTACTCGGCAAGCCGTCTTCGCTGTCCGACCTGTCATGGATTAAACCGGGAAAAGTGGCTTGGGACTGGTGGAATGACTGGAATCTTTCAGGTGTGGATTTCCGCGCAGGAGTCAACAATGATACCTACAAATATTATATTGATTTTGCCGCCCAAAACAAAATTGAATATGTAATTCTTGACGAAGGATGGGCAGTGAATAAAAAGGCAGATATGTTGCAGGTTATCCCTCAAATCAACCTGCCGGAACTGGCTGCCTATGCCAAAAGCAAAAACGTAGACCTTATCTTGTGGGCAGGCTACTGGGCTTTCCACCGAGATATGGAAAAAGTAGTGAAACATTATGCAGCCATGGGGATTAAAGGATTTAAAGTAGACTTCATGGACCGTGATGACCAGGAAATGGTAGACTTCATGTGGAAAGCCGCTGAAATATGCGCCAGCCACAAGATGTTACTCGACTATCACGGCACATGCAAACCTTTTGGATTGCAACGTACCTACCCGAATGTTATCAACTATGAAGGAGTGAACGGACTGGAGCAACTCAAATGGAAGAAACAAGGTTATGACCAAGTGACGTATGACTTGACTTTCCCATTCATCCGTATGCTTGCCGGTCCGGTGGATTATACACAGGGAGCAATGCGCAATGCCACACAGAAAGGATATTACCCGAACAATCACGAACCCATGAGCCAAGGCACACGTTGCCGTCAACTAGCCGAATATATCATATTCGAATCTCCTTTTAATATGCTGTGCGATACTCCGATCAACTATATGAAAGAGCAGGAATGTACGGATTTCATTTCTTCTGTTCCTACAATCTGGGACGAGACGGTTGCTCTGGACAGTAAGATTGCAAACTATATCACGATAGCACGCAGAAGCAAGGATACCTGGTACATTGGAAGCATCAACGACTGGAAAATGCGTGAACTTGAGATCGATTTAACTTTTTTACCGGAGGGACAATATCAAATGGAGATATTCAGAGATGGAGCAAATGCCGACCGCAATGCGGCCGACTACAAGAAAGAATCCAAAGCCGTGCCAGCCGACAAGAAAGTAAAAATCAAAATGTACCCGGGAGGTGGATATGTAGCCCGAATTATAAAATCAAATTAATCTTATCATTATGAAAAATATCAATTTATTTATCATACTACTTTGTATGTTAACGTGCGCCTGTTCTGAAAGCAACGAAGACGATAGCAGCGCATCACTAGGCCAACTTTCAGTAACACTAAAAGACGTCAACGGGAAACCTGTAAAAGATGCTTTTGTCGTTTTATCGGGGCTGGAAGGGAGAAGATTGGTAAACATGGGAGAAGGATTTTCCAAAGAAAACGGCAGTTGGGTTCCTTACTATAAAGGTAGCGTAGACGGTTATATATCGGTTATCGCTTCCGGATATGAGGCTTATGAAAGTCTTGTTCTAACTCTAATAATCAGTGGATTACAACGGATATTGTGATTTTTGTAGAATATTTGTAGAAATAGTATGATAATTA
>OMCM01001401.1_pt1 | contig 12125 bp, 6 predicted proteins | sample 1645021 | NCBI WGS metagenome assembly OMCM01 (sample SAMEA103958142, study PRJEB25191) | human gut metagenome | biome: human-associated habitat [ENVO:00009003]; feature: intestine environment [ENVO:2100002]; material: feces | place: Germany | collected 2013/2015
GTAGATTTTGAATAGAAGTCTACAAGTTCTAGTTTTAATGAGTAACAAATAGTTAAATCATTATTGATTTCGAGTAATTTCTTTCTTAAATCATAGTAGTTCATATAGCTTTTAAAATGAGAGTTGTATTTACGCTCACGTTCTACATCAAACAGTCTTCCATATTTATCTTCATCTTCTGGATTTTTGAATAACAGCCAGTTGAATTTTTTGAGAAGATAATATTCATCTGAAGCCTTGTTGTCTTTGTATCCTTTCATGACTTTAATACGTACTTCGTTCATTTTTTTGTGAAAATCTTGAGAAAGATGGAAATAATCTAACAAGTGTTTTGCCTCAGGAAAGACCTTATGTACGACATCCCGATATACTTCATACATGTCTGAACAGGCGTATTTTACCTTTTTGCGTTCTTCTAAAGGGATCTTTTGAAAGTAGTTTAAAAGATATTCCTTTTTACGGTTCGGCAGAACATCAACGGGAATCTGCTTTTTAAAATCAAGCAGGACACAGACATATTTACTCTTTTCGGATTTGAAGGCATATACTTCATCAAAATTAATGATTTCCGGAAGCTTGTTTCGGGCAATATCCACATGATTATCAAAAATAGTGGATACAGAAGTTGGAGAAACATGATATCGTCTGGCAACAGAAGTAAATGTTTCGTTGAAGTCTTTCAGATCCTTCAGAATATTATGTACAGTAAGAATCGATATTTTCTGGGATTTGAAGACAAAAGGATTGAATTCATAATAGGTCTTTCCACAACATGGACATTTGTAGCGTCTTGCCCTGTATTTTATTATGCATTTCTGTGTGGTAAGAGCCGAATGAGTGATCTCCTTGGTTACATATTCCTTGATTTTAGGCGCAGTAAACCCACAGTGAGGACAAACCTGATGTTTATCTGTAAGAGTCACAACAAGAACCATCATCTTATTGAACGTAGTACAGAGAATATTGGCAATATCATCAGGATTCAGGTGAAAAAGATTGATTAACAGCAGCTTGAAAGCATCATTTTCGATCATAAGATCATCTCCTTTCTGATTTCAATGACATAATACCAAAAGAAATCAGAATCAGAGTTGCGACCCTGTTGGTGACAGTACACAAAGTTTACAATAACTTCTAGTGGATCCAAAGAGAATATTGTGACGCTTTAAAGATTCTATTTTCAAGTCATCCTGTTTGAAATCTCTCCAGTCTGGGAAGAGTGAATCCCAAAATTCGATTACACGAGCTTTAACTTTACGAATCGTTTGTAGAGCAACTTCAAAAGAAGTGATCAAATCATCATTCTCATCAAGTGTGACAATATAGTAAATGAAAAGATAAGTGAACTGAGTATAAGGAACAAAATTAGTTGGAAGCAAGGCATGAGTGGATTTACATTGAGTACATTGGATACGTTGAACAGGAATTTGAATTTTACACTCACCACTGGAAATATCGTCAATAATCACAAATCTTTTGTAGTGTCCATATAAGATAAAAAGACCAACGACACCACAAACAGGACAATGTAAAGAAAGCAGATCAATCGAAGCAACAAAAGCCTGATAATCATTTTCATTCAAAATCATGTTGAAGTCGTTGGTGATTTTCAGTATCATATTATTGTCTAAGAGGACGGGTAGAAATCGCAACTTTGGTCGGTGAAGGATTTCTACCTTCTTTTATTTGCGTCCAATCCCTTCTAAAAATACTGTAACAAAAAGATAGGAAAAGTTCACCCTACAAGTGTTTAAAGGTTATCTCTTTCTCAGAGCTAAAATCCCTATGACTTTTAAAGGTTGATTTATCCCTATCCAGTTTTATATATTCTAAAGAAAGAGGATATGTCTTTAAAGGAATCAGCGATGATACGCCAATCTTCCATCATGGAGTCAATAACTAAGTCAGCAAATTGCTGGCTTTTTTTTGTACCTGCAGAAAAAAATCGAAGGAATTAACCTTCGATTACTGCTTTGTAGTACTTTAATAAATCTTGCATCAATTTGATGCTTTCTTCTACCTGATTTTCATTCATCACTGCAACTTTTGTATAGTTATGTAATAAAATAGGTCTAGAAACATTATACGTTTCAGCTAAATGGTTAACCCAGTCTTCAGCTTCTAAGCCTTGCTGCTTTGTAATAACACCTTCTGATATAATTACACCTTTTACGTCTGCAAGCGATACGGGAACACTCCATTTGATAAGTCCTGCATGACATGCATACTTTTGCGGTTTATTTGATTTTAAAGCTCCTGTATAATTTTCAAATGTACATTCATCACATTGATGTAATGCAGATGAACTTGTTTTTAAACATTTACAAAAGAAATTCTTTTCCTTTGCACTGCTAATTTCTGTCTCGTCTTGCACGAAATAGCATCTTAATCCAGTAATATGGTAATACGCATCCATTACCTTTTTGATTGCTTCTTCAGGCAACATAAATAACACCTCAAATCCTTTTCTTATCTTAATTAAATCACTTTCAGTGACTGATTTCAAGCATATTGTAAGCCATTTCAATCGCTTTTTTTGCAAATTAAAACCAGATGTTTCCACCTGGTTTCTTGGATTATTAAATTCCTTTTATTTTATGAAATGCATGCTGTGCTGCAATGGCACCATCATTACATGCCGTAATAACCTGTCTTAAATTTTTGTCAATGACATCGCCTGCTGCATAAATTCCTGGAATTTTTGTTTGACGATCATCATCGACTAGAACATAGCCACGCTCATTTAATATACCTAAATCTTGTACACAATCCGTATTTGGATCTTGTCCAACATAAGGGAAGATACCTGAACATTCTATAACTTGTTTTTCATGAGTATCCACATTTTCAAGTTCAATACCGGATACTTTTCCTTCTAAACTAAGAATTTGAACAGGAATATGCTTCTTAATGACATGAATCCTTGCGTTCTCTTCAATTTGTTTTTGAATATGTTCTTCAGCTCTAAATACGTCTCTTCGAATCACAATCGTAACACTGTGCGCAAGCCCGGCAAGATAAATCGATTCCTCTAATGCCGAGTTTCCTCCACCAATCACTACAACCTCTTTATCTCTAAAAAATGCACCATCACAAACTGCACAGAAAGAAACACCATGTCCTAGATTTTCATTTTCCCCAGGAATATTCAATAAACGTTCCTTTGTTCCTGTCGCAAGAATGATAGCTTTCCCTTTCACAACATTCCCATCGTTTAAATATACATTTTTATTTTCATCGATTTTATTGACTTCACCATACGCATATTCAGCTTGAAAAGATGTTGCTTGTTCAAACATGTCCATTGCCAACTGTGTACCTTCAATATCTTTTATACCTGGATAATTACTGATTTTATTTGTCTTAATCAATTTTCCACCAGGCGCTCCATTTTCTAATATCAAAGTTTTAAGTCCTGCCCTTGAACCATATAATGCTGCGCTTAAACCAGCAGGGCCGGCACCAACTATTACCAAATCGTATTGTCGCTCCATATGCGATCCTCCTTACATAATGATACTAACTGCATTAAATCATCGATGACCTTACATGGATGTGCTTTTTCTAAAGCTTCGCGTTGTTTTTCATCTACACTAAACCCTACAGAATAGGCAGCCATATTTTTTGCGGCTACAATATCCGCAACATTATCACCAACATAAATACAATCGTCATGACTAGTATGTAATAAGTTGCATGCTTCAATCAAGCCAGATGCACTTGGCTTAGGTTCGGGCAAATTTTCTTTTCCCAATACAACCTTGAAATAGCCATCTAAACCAGCTTGTTTTAGTCCTCTTTTCACAACTTCAATACGCTTATTTGATACTACCGCACACTGTATATTTTGTTCTTTTAACCCCTCTAACATTTCTTTGGCATGAGGCACTTCCTTTAACAGATCTTTATGCAACGATTTATTGATGATTTGATAACGATCAATGATACTTTGAACTTGATCTTCTGGAAAATACTTTGAAAAAGTAACTTCAAGGGTGGGTCCAAAAAATGTATACAATTCTTCATTTGACAATTCATAATCTGGTTTAAGTTCTTTAAATACTCTTCTAAATGTTTCAAAAACCAATTGTTGTGAATCAATCAATGTCCCATCTAAATCAAACAACACAACAGGCTTTTTCTTCCAATGAAATGTTTTATAAAATACACCCATTAAGCCTAGACATCCTACAACCATTAAAGCTAAAGATACAAGTTGAGCTGTACGAAGACCCAATACCATTAAAGAATCTGTTCGCATTCCTTCAATCACAAAACGTGTAATGCCATACCAAACCATGTACATAAATCCGCAGTCACCGCGTCTTTTATACCAATACTTACGGAAAATAAATGTAATAAACAAGAATCCTAATAGATTACAAACACTTTCAAATAAGAAAGTAGGCATACGGTATGCCCCATCAATAAACATTTGATTTTTAATAAATGCTGGATAATGCGCAAAGAAGCTCTCAGGTACAATGCCACCATAGGCTTCTTGATTCATAAAGTTTCCCCAACGACCAAATGCTTGTGCAAGTAAAACGGTTGGCATGATTAAATCAAACATTCTTAAAAATGAAATTTTTCGTCTTTTGAAAAAGAACAAACTAAATATGAAACCTGCAATCAATCCTCCATGAATGGCCAAACCGCCGTTCCAAATGGCAACGATTTCATTCATATGTTGAGAATAATATTGCCATTCAAAAATAACATACCATGCTCTTGCACCTAGAATCCCTATAAATAACATAGGAACAACATAATCATCTAGAACTTCTGGTGCGTACCCCCATTTTTTCATGGTTCTTTGGCATAGTAAATAGGCGCACAATGCGCCTGTTAAAATTAAAACGGCATACCATGCAATTTCAAAAGATCCAAAAGAAACAAAAATTTTAGTGCTCGGAAACAGATGCATCGAATTCCTCCTTCTTATTCTCGGATATTTGCGATAGTACTCGCTCTTCAAATTCTTTAGCTGAATCTAAGCCATCTTTCAACAATAAGAAGTTTGTCACAGCCGTTTCAATAACAGATGACATTGGTCGTCCTTGAGAAACTGGAATTGTCATCTTTAAAATTTTGATTCCTAGAATTTCATTATATTCCTTTTCTTCAATTCCAACACGATCATATTCATAAGAATCATTAAATGGTTCTAAATCGATTTGAAATTCAATTTGTGTTTCATGTGCAACAGCTCCTACTCCATACATGCGAGAGACATTGATAATTCCCACACCTCTAAGTTCCATAAAACCTTCAAGCATTGGTGTTGTTCTACCAACTAAATCATCATGAATTTTGTAACAATCAATACGGTCATCTCCAACTAATTGGTGTCCACGCTTAATCAGTTCTAGCGCAATTTCACTTTTTCCCATTCCACTTTTACCAGTAATCAATACACCAACACCAAATACCCGTACTAATTCTCCATGAATAACTACAGATTCTGCTAGACATTCATCTAAGTAGTTCGTAATACTTACGATTGCGTGAGAAGTTTGATGTTCTGTTTTAAATACTGGAAAATCTTTACGCTTTGCGATCTCTTTTAAAACAGGTGGACACTCATGGCCATGTGCAATCACAATACATGGCGTATTATCTCCTGTTAAAAATTCAAAGGAACGACGTTGTGAAATTTCATCCATTTGTTCTTCAATATAACCAATTTCTTTATCTCCTAATACTACAAGTCTTTTTGTTTGAGTATCCGGAAAATATCCAGCCAACTCTAATCCCGGACGATTTGTATCAGCCAAAGTTAATGGACGATTTAATGAATTTGAATCTCCAGTCACAATTGTCCACATGAATTTTTTTGCTAAATCACGAACAATTACTTTTTCCATGGTCTCCTCCTTTTTCTAATAATGGTTTTAAATATTGGCCTGTATAGCTTTCTTTGCATTCGGCGATCTTTTCAGGTGTTCCCGTACAAATAACAGTACCTCCACCTTGACCTCCTTCAGGCCCCATATCTATAATTTGATCTGCACATTTGATTACGTCCAAGTTATGTTCAATAACTAATACTGTATCTCCATGTTCGACTAAACGCTGTAAAACTTCAATCAATTTTTTTACATCATCACTATGCAATCCAGTTGTAGGTTCATCAAGCACAAATAACGTTTTACCTGTAGCCTTCTTTTGAAGCTCACTCGCTAGTTTTACACGTTGTGCCTCGCCCCCTGATAAAGTCGTTGCACTTTGACCTAATTTTATATAAGAAAGTCCTACATCATTTAGAGTTTGTAATTTATGTTTGATTTTTGAAACATTGCTAAAGAATTCCAATGCCTCTTCAACCGTCATATCCAATACATCCGCAATTGTTTTACCTTTATAATGAACTTGTAATGTTTCTTCATTATATCGTTTTCCGCCACATTGATCACAAGGTACATAAACATCTGGTAAAAAATGCATGGAAATACGTAGAATTCCATCGCCTTGACATGCTTCACATCGTCCACCTTTCACATTGAATGAAAAACGACCCTTGTCATATCCAAGCATTTTCGCCTCTTTTGTCTGCGCAAATAAATCACGAATATCATCAAAAACACCGGTATACGTAGCTGGATTTGATCGTGGTGTTCTACCAATTGGATCTTGTCCAATTTCTACAATTTTATCAATATTTTCAATACCTTGAATTTCTTTACATGCACCCGGTTTGATTCTTAAACGACCTAGGGCATGTTGTAACCCATGTGTTAAAACTTCTGTAACTAATGAAGATTTTCCACTTCCAGAAACCCCTGTGACAACCGTAAATGTTCCTAACTTAATCGTTACATTTACATTTTTTAAGTTGTTCTGGCTAGCTCTTACTACTTTTAATTTCTTTCCATTCCCCTTGCGACGTGTCATAGGTACTTCAATTCTTTTACGTCCACTTAAATAAGCTCCCGTAATCGAATTTTCATTCTGCATAATTTCTTCTGGTGTTCCAGCCGCAACAATTTGACCACCATGAACACCGGCACCAGGACCAACATCTACAATATAATCACTAGCTCGCATTGTATCTTCGTCGTGTTCTACGACAATCAAAGTATTTCCTAAATCTCGCATATCTTTTAAAGCACCAATCAAACGATCATTATCTCTTTGATGTAATCCAATACTAGGTTCATCTAAAACATACATAACCCCAGTTAAACGTGATCCAATCTGTGTTGCCAAGCGAATACGTTGCGCTTCCCCTCCAGATAGAGTAGATGCTAAACGATCCAGTGTTAAATAACTTAGCCCGACATGATTTAAGAATGAAAGGCGATTTTTTATTTCTTTAATGACCAATTCTGCAATCTTAGCTTGTGTTGGCGTTAATTCTAATTCATTCATAAACTGAATGGCTTCTTGAATACTCATTTGTGTCCATTCATAAATATTTTTTCCACCAACAAGTACAGATAGAGCTTGTTTATTTAAACGTGCCCCATGACATTTTGGACATTGAGCATCTGCCAAAAATGATCCATACCATTCACGAGACATAGTTGAAGTTGTTTCCATATATCTTCTTTCGATCATAGGACAAACACCTTCAATATATTCAAACTTTGTTGAAACCGTACCGGAACGAGAATTCAATTGATATGCGATTGGCACGTCTGAACCATATAATAAATAATTTAATTTCTTTTTAGGTAAATCCTTGATGGGTGTGTCCATATCAATCTCATAATATTTAATTAAAGCATGAATTCGTTGCCACTCAAGATTTTCTGTATTCACAATATTTTTGTAATAATGAATACCGCCTTGCGCAATTGATTTTGTATCATCTGGAATTAATAAAGACAAATCCACCTTTTGGGTAATACCTAAACCTTTACATTCTGGACATGCTCCAAATGGTGCATTGAATGAAAATAATTTTGGTTCTAATTTAGGTACGGAAAAGCCACAAATTTTACATGCATAATTGCTAGAAAATAAGGTTTCTGATTCATTTGTTAATAAAATAGCCAAACCATCACTTAATTTTAATGCGGTTTCTAACGAATCATGAAAACGTGAACGATCGTCACTTTTTACAATTCGATCCACTACAACATCGATCGTATGTTTTTTGTTTTTATCTAAAGGCTCAAGTTCTTCAAGATATTTGATTTCGCCATCAATACGGACACGGATATATCCTTCTTTCATTAACTTTTCTATTAAATCCTTATGAGTGCCTTTTTTCCCTTGTACAACAGGACTTAAAATAGTACATCTAGTTTTATCAGGCAATTCCATGATTTTATCAATCATTTCCTTAATTGTATTTCCAGTGATTGGAATGTGGTGGTCAGGGCAATAAGGGACTCCTATACGTGCATATAATAGACGTAAATAATCATAAATCTCTGTAACGGTTCCTACAGTAGATCGTGGGTTGTTAGATGTTGTTTTTTGATCAATCGCGATGGCTGGTGATAATCCATCAATTTGGTCAACATCTGGTTTTTCACTATTTCCTAAAAACTGCCTTGCATAAGCAGATAAGGATTCCATATATCGACGTTGTCCTTCTGCATATATTGTGTCAAAAGCTAAAGAAGTTTTTCCACTTCCTGAAACTCCAGTCATAATGATTAATTTATCTTTTGGTATTTTTAAACTTATATTTTTAAGGTTGTTTTCACGAGCACCTTGTATTGTTATATACTTTTGGTCCATAATAAACCTCCTATGCACACTATTATACCATAAACATTTGTTCATTATTTGTGAAATAATATGCAAGAAAAAAGGCAAAAAAAAAGGACCCGGCAGCTAGCTATCTTCGCAGGGGCAAGCCCAACTATTGTCGCCGTGAAAGTGCTTAACTTCTGAGTTCGGGATGAGTTCAGGTGTGTCCACTTTGCTATCGCCACCGGATCTTGAGTTCTCTTTCGATCCCTCAAAACCGAACAACTTTTCTGAAGAAACTACATATTTCTGATTAAGTCCTCGACCGATTAGTACCAGTCAACTCCGTACATCACTGCACTTCCATCTCTGGCCTATCTACCTTATCGTCTTTAAGGGGTCTTACTTCTTGCGAATGGGAGATCTCATCTTGGAGTAGGCTTCGTGCTTAGATGCTTTCAGCGCTTATCCTTTCCCTACTTAGCTACCCGGCTATGCCCCTGGCGGAACAACCGGTGCACCAGCGGTAGGTCCATCCCGGTCCTCTCGTACTGAGGACAGCTCTCCGCAGATCTCCTTCGCCCACAACAGATAGGGACCGAACTGTCTCACGACGTTCTGAACCCAGCTCGCGTACCGCTTTAATGGGCGGACAGCCCAACCCTTGGAACCGAATCCAGCTCCAGGATGCGATGAGCCGACATCGAGGTGCCAAACCTCGCCGTCGATGTGAACTCTTGGGCGAGATCAGCCTGTTATCCCCAGGGTAGCTTTTATCCGTTGAGCGACGGCCCTTCCATTCGGCACCGCCGGATCACTATTCCCGACTTTCGTCCCTGTTCGACTTGTAAGTCTCACAGTCAAGCACGCTTCTGCAATTGCACTCGACGATTGGTTTCCATCCAATCTGAGCGTACCTTTGGGCGCCTCCGTTACTCTTTGGGAGGCGACCGCCCCAGTCAAACTGCCCACCTGACACTCTCCCCGTACCTGTTTTCGATACCAGGTTAGAACCCCGGTCACACAAGAGTGGTATCCCAACGTCGACTCCTCGTACACTGGCGTGCACGTCTCTTTGTCTCCCACCTATCCTGTACATGTATGACCAGAATTCAATATCAGGCTGCAGTAAAGCTCCATGGGGTCTTTCCGTCTAGTTGCGGGTAACCTGCATTTTCACAGGTACTAAGATTTCACCGAGTCTGCTGCCGAGACAGCGCCCAAATCGTTACACCTTTCGTGCGGGTCAGAACTTACCTGACAAGGAATTTCGCTACCTTAGGACCGTTATAGTTACGGCCGCCGTTCACTGGGGCTTCGGATCACTGCTTCAGATCGCTCTTAACAGATCCTCTTAACCTTCCAGCACCGGGCAGGTGTCACCCCCTATACTTCGTCTTGCGACTTCGCAGAGAGCTGTGTTTTAGTTAAACAGTCGCTTGGGCCTCTTCACTGCGGCTTAATTGCTTAAGCACTCCTTCTCGCTAACTTACGGAGTCATTTTGCCGAGTTCCTTGGCAACAGTTCTCTCGCTCACCTCGGGATTCTCTCCCTGCCCACCTGTGTCGGTTTTGGTACGGGCCGCATATGCATTGCCAGAAGCTTTTCCTGGAAGCCGTCATCATGTGCTTCGCTACTTTCCTAAGATTTCGCTTACCTATCACGCTCTAGCCTTATGGTTACCGGATTTGCCTGGTAACCAGCCGCTTCGCTTCGCCCTCAATCCATTAAGAGGGTCACACTATCCGTCTCCGTCACTCCTTCGCTCCATATACGGGTGCAGGAATCTTTCGCCTGCTTTCCATCCACTACGCCTTTCGGCCTCGCGTTAGGTCCCGACTTACCCAGGGCGGACGAACCTTCCCCTGGAATCCTTGGGCTTTCGGTGTGTAGGATTCTCACCTACATCTCGCTACTCACACCGGCATTCTCACTTCTATACAATCCACCGCTCCTCACGGTACGGCTTCCACTCGTATACAACGCTCCCCTACCACTATAGTTTCCTACAATCCGCAGTTTCGGTATCAGGCTTAGCCCCGGTACATTTTCGGCGCAGGGTCACTCGACTAGTGAGCTGTTACGCACTCTTTAAAGGATGGCTGCTTCTGAGCCAACCTCCTAGTTGTCTGGGCATCCCCACATCCTTTTCCACTTAGCCTGTATTTTGGGACCTTAACTGGCGGTCTGGGCTGTTTCCCTCTTGACCATGGACCTTATCACTCACAGTCTGACTGCCGGACATCCTTAATGACATTCGCAGTTTGATTGTATTCAGTACCCCGGGATGGGGCCATCACACATTCAGTGCTCTACCTTCACTAAGGTTCTTTCCGACGCTAGCCCTAAAGCTATTTCGGGGAGAACCAGCTATCTCCGGGTTCGATTGGAATTTCTCCCCTAGCCACAAGTCATCCGCTAACTTTTCAACGGTAGTCGGTTCGGTCCTCCATTGAGTTTCACCTCAACTTCAACCTGCTCATGGCTAGATCACCCGGTTTCGGGTCTGCAACATCCTACTTTCGCCCTCTTAAGACTCGCTTTCGCTTCGGCTCCGGTCTTTCCTCCTTAACCTCGCAGTCTGTCGCAACTCGCCGGTTCATTCTACAAAAGGCACGCCATCACCCCTTAACGGGCTCTGACTTCTTGTAGGCATACGGTTTCAGGTTCTCTTTCACTCCGCTCCCGCGGTTCTTTTCACCTTTCCCTCACGGTACTGGTTCACTATCGCTCACTCGTTTATATTTAGCCTTGGCGGATGGTCCCGCCTGCTTCCGACAAGATTCCTCGTGTCTCGCCGTACTCAGGATCCCATTAGGCTTCGATCGGATTTCAATTACAGGGCTTGCACCTTCTTCGGCCGGGCTTTCGATCCCGTTCTTCTATCCTCTCTCTTGCCATATCATGGTCCTTCAACCCCGGTCCTTGGACCGGTTTGGGCTTCTCCCCTTTCGCTCGCCGCTACTCAGGGAATCACTGTTGTTTTCTTTTCCTCCGGCTACTTAGATGTTTCAGTTCGCCGGGTACCTCTCTTGCAGGCCATGTATTCACCTGCAGATGACAGCTCATGTCTGCTGCCGGGTTCCCCCATTCGGACACCTCCGCTTCTTCGCTTCCTTACAGCTTCACGGAGCTTTTCGCAGTTTGGCGCGTCCTTCTTCAGTTTCGAGTGGCCAGGCATTCGCCGTACGCCCTTCCTTACTTAATCAGTGGTTCTCGTGTGTTTCGAGATGTTCTTTTTCAAGAACTGTTTTTTTACTGTTTTCTCAGTTTATCTTACAACTTACGTTTTAGACCTTTTCTGTTATGTCTTTTCTTCTTAGTTGCTCAGTTTTCAAAGATCGATCACTCTGAGAAGTCCTTGACCTCTCAAAACTAAACAGGTATACTCCCTATCTCCAATTTCCACTCTTCTTCTTTCTCCTTAGAAAGGAGGTGATCCATCCCCACGTTCCCGTAGGGATACCTTGTTACGACTT
>OMCM01001403.1_pt1 | contig 12089 bp, 8 predicted proteins | sample 1645021 | NCBI WGS metagenome assembly OMCM01 (sample SAMEA103958142, study PRJEB25191) | human gut metagenome | biome: human-associated habitat [ENVO:00009003]; feature: intestine environment [ENVO:2100002]; material: feces | place: Germany | collected 2013/2015
ACTATTCTGTGAAGCACATATTTTCCGTCAGGTCTTTTGTATAATGGTAAATCATATTTTTCATTAATTAATTCATCAGTAATTATGTATGCTAGATACAACGCTGGACTTTCTGTTGGTTTCCTGACATCAAGTCCTGTTATTTCTTTCAGTTTTGATATTCTGTATTGTAATGTATTCTTATGAATATACAGATTGTCTGCTGCTTTCTGTATTGATCCCTGTGCATTAAAATACGCTTTCAGCAACGCAATATTCTCACATACATCATTATAATCCATATCTTTGAATACCTTCTTTAAATATTCAAGCTTAATCTCTGTTGGTACATTGCTTATTAAAAGTTCAAGGCTAATATCCTCATAGCATATAATCTGTTCATGTTTTTCAGCTGCAGCCGTCCATGCCCTATGTGCTTCAACATAAGCTTCATGCATATCATAGCTTTGGGCTGAATCTATACCAATATTCAGCTCAAACTTATCTTTTTCCCACACATATCCTGCCAGCTCTCCTGCAAATTTAACCACATCTTCCGTATCCATATTATCTATGATTATTATCTGTCTTGAAGCGTTCCTGAAATGCATTTTATAATTATTTCTCTTTAAAAATACATCAACATCATTCTCAAATTTTGCAATCTGAGACTGTCCCTGCTGTGAATCTTTAAGGTTGTCCAACTCATCTATGCTGGCAATAAACACTCTTCTTGGCTTATTAATATCTATTCCCAAAGCCATTCCACGGTCTTCTAAATCAGCATTCTTATATCCTCCATTTATAAGCCATTCTTCATAGAAAGCATTCCTTACACGCTTATTCATAAGCTGTCTATAGTTTGCACGGCTCTCCATCAAAAGAATTTCCGTCATCTTTTTTAACAGTTTTCCAGACGTTATAACCTCTTCATATCCACCTGTCATTCCTATCACTCCTACTATTCCGCCATCAAGTTCAAGTGGAAGATTAATTCCTTTTTTTATGCCTTTTGATAAATCATCTTCATCAATATAATATTCCTCAAGATTTTCAGATATAATCTTATATGCACCATAATGAAAATCCCCTATTCTGGATTTATCACGACTTGCAATTATATGTCCTGTCTCATCCATAAGATTAATATTCTGTTTAACAAGTTTTGAAATTTCTTCAACAATCTGAGTTGCAGAATTTTTTGATATATGCATAACACGTACCTCCTCTTTGATAAGGATGTGACGGAATCCGTCACATATTCTTTCTATATATTATTGTACCATACATTTTATATCATTAAAATTTCTTTATAAAATCTTTCAACTTACCTCTGACATTGTGTTGTATGCGATTGTCATATCATACAAATTTATGAATAAATCAGATATTCAGGATTCATAATATTAATTAATAATTATTAATCAAAAAGGAGTATTATATGAGTAATAATATGGATCTTGGATACGATATGTTCTGCTATCAATGTGAACAGACAGCCGGCGGAAAAGGCTGCACTAAACTCGGCGTATGCGGAAAGACGCCAGAAATAGCCAATCTTCAGGATTTGCTTATCTATCAGCTGAAAGGTATCAGCTTCTATGCCAGACATATTCTGGATTCAGGACTTAATGTTGACAAATCTGTTGTCAGCTTTATTGAGAATTGTCTTTTTACCACTCTTACCAATGTTAATTTCAATGTAGATGACCATGTACATCTTCTTAAACAATCCCAGGACATCAAGAATAATCTGAAAAATATAGTAGGAACAACTGATTATATTACCCCATCTGCTGCATACGAACTGCCAGAAACTAAAGCTGATATGCTTCGTGACGCGCCAATGGCAGGAATAATGTACGATAAGGCATTAGACCCTGATATCCGCTCATTAAGGCAGACAATTCTTTACGGTCTTAAAGGCATAAGTGCTTACGGTCATCAGGCAAGGGAACTTTCATATTACAGTGATAATGTTGATAATTTCTATATCACTGCACTTGAAGCAATCACAGACAATACTCTCACTGTTGAGGAGCTTATCCGCCTGACACTTAAAACAGGTGATATGGCTATCGAGATTATGAAAAAACTTGATGAGGCAAACACTACCATTTACGGTAATCCATCGCCTCACACAGTTAATGTACACATTAAGAAAGGTCCATTTATAATTGTTTCAGGACATGACCTTAAAGACCTTGAAATGCTTTTAAAACAGACAGAAGGACTCGGCATTAATATATACACACATGGTGAAATGCTTCCTTCACACGGTTATGAAGGGCTCAAGAAATACAAGCATCTTGTTGGTAACTTCGGCGGTGCATGGCAGGATCAGCAGAAGCAGTTTGACAATCTTCCAGGCTGTATCCTTATGACAACCAACTGCCTTATGCGTCCAAGAGACACCTATAAAGACCGCATATATTCTACTAATGTCGTAGGATGGGACGGAATAAAATATATTGAAAAGAAACCTGACGGCGAAAAGGATTTTTCTGAAATAATAAAACAGTCTCTTGAACTTGGAGGCTTTACTGAAGATCAGGAGGTTAAAGAGATTCTTGTAGGATTCGGACATGAAGCGGCACTTTCGCATGCAGGAGAACTTGTGGAAGCTGTCAAATCTAAGCAGATAAGACATTTCTTCCTTATTGGAGGCTGTGACGGTGCAAGACCGGGAAGAAGTTATTTTACTGATTTTGCAACAATGGTTCCTGATGACTGTATGATTCTTACACTCGCATGTGGCAAATACCGCTTCAACAAGCTGGACTTTGGAACTGTTGCCGGACTTCCAAGACTCCTTGATATTGGTCAGTGTAATGATGTATATTCCGCAATCCTTATTGCCAATGCTCTTGCTGATGCATTTGGTACAGATGTCAATGGACTTCCTTTATCTCTTATTGTTTCATGGTATGAGCAGAAGGCTGTTGCAGACCTTCTCGCCCTGTTAAGCCTTGGCATTAAGAATATTTATCTTGGACCTACACTTCCTGCATTCTTAAGCCCTAATGTATTACAGTATCTCGTCGATACTTTCCAGTTAAGACTTATAAGCAATCCGGAAGATGACATTAAGACATGTCTTGGACAGGCTGTTTAAATGATTCTCCTAAAAAGGCTGCCACAAAGTGACAGCCTTACATACCTCATTAACATTCTTATAATTCCGCAAGTCCGGCAAGTGCAACATATTTCTCCGACACTGTAAACCATGTAGGGAAATCTGTTATTCCTGACTGTGGCAGATTGAATATCCGCTGGAACTCCTTAACCGCTACTGCCGTCTGCTCACCATATATTCCATCAGTACTTAGGACCGGAATAGAACTATAATACTCCCCTATAAGATTAAGCTGTTCCTGAAGCTGTCTTACCTTCTGCCCGGATGAACCTATATCAAGATTAGTTCCCGGCCATGAATAAGGAATTCCGTTTATCTGTTCTGCCGCATTAATATACACATCCTGACCATAATAATATCTTAATATATCAATTGATGAATAATTCTGATCTCCCAGATACTTGCTTCCCCACTGTGAAAGCCTGTTTGGACATGTCACTCTCTTTCCATCACAGTACTGTGTAAGAATTGGCTGTTTAACATTAGGTCTTGATATGTAATTGTCAAATATATCATCTACTACCTGTGATATACTTTCGAACACATTTCTTCCATTAACCCATTTCTGGTCATATGCAGTTGATGAAGTTATTGTAAAATCATAAAATTTGTTTCTGTACCATTCTGTATATACCCGGTTTAATGTAAATGACATAATAGCAAGCACATTTGCCTCAATTGTCTGCCTCGGCCATGTTGAATATATCTCAGAGCTTGCCACATTCTTAATATAATCCTTATAAGTAACATAATAATTATCTGCCTCAGTATCTTTAGGCGGTCCGTCATGTACAACTACAATTTCAGGAACAACAACTCTGTCAAGCACAATTTCACCCGACTGTCCCATAGGCTTAATCTCTTCTTCATCAATCTTAGGTGGGTAATCTCCATATAATGTGTTAACAGGTATGACTATATTATTCTGTGAATTATCCCTTGCAGACATCTTTACATTCTGAATGCTTAGCTCCCCCGAAAACATATCACTGCCTGATATATTTACATTATCAAATCCTGGCGCACTTACAGCTATGTCATACTCTGAAAATGGCTGCCTGTTCCCCGGTTCCATGCTATATTCAATTGGAGGCGTTCTTAAGTCATTAAATATACTTATCCCATCTCCATCTGTACCACTTTCTCCTATTATATTATCAGGATTTCCTGTATACGACAGTCTTACAGCCGCTCCTTTAATTGGCACATTTTCTTCATTGACAACACTTACCTTCAATCGGCCTTTATCAATATTATTTTCTGGCACTTCAAATGTATGTACATATCCAACGTTCATAATCTGTCCTCTTTCTCATCTTAAGATAAATATATGTGACAGGTACGCTTATTATGTCTTTTGCATACAATAATATGATTAATGTTATTGGAGATATTATGGCTCAATATAAGATTGCTGTAGATGCCGGACACGGCGGTAGCGACTATGGTGCAACATATAATGGCAGAGCTGAGAAAGATGACAACTTAAAGCTTGCACTCGCCGTAGGTGATATATTAGAAAAAAATGGTATTGACGTTGTGTACACCCGTACTACTGATGAATATGAGACACCTTTTAAAAAAGCAACTGATGCCAATGATGCTAAGGCTGATTATTTTGTATCAATCCACAGAAATTCATCTCCTACGCCTAACCAGTACACAGGCGTGGAAACTCTTGTTTACAATAATTCCGGTATTAAATCACAGATGGCTGCCAATATCAATTCTGAGCTGGAAAAGGCTGGCTTTAAAAATCTTGGAATTACCGAACGTCCTAACCTTGTTGTACTCAAACGGACAAAAATGCCTGCCGTACTTGTAGAAGCCGGCTTTATTAACAACGATAAAGATAATGAAACATTTGATAAGAACTTTAACCAGATTGCAAATGGAATCGCAGATGGTATTCTTAAGACCCTTGGAATTAAACCAAATACAAATAATACTACTGCACAGGCTGCTTCAGGTGAAGTGCCATCAGTGAAATCAGATTCTGCCAAATCCGCTGAAATCATGCCTGCAGCATGCGAAAAAAAGCCTGCACCTCCTGCTAAACCAGCATGTAACTGCGATGATGACCTCTCTCCTGAGCCACTTTATCGTGTTCAGGTTGGTGCCTACCGCAATAAAAATAATGCAGACCGCATGCTTAATTCCCTGCTTATTGAAGGATTCCCAGCTTTTATCATATATGAAAACGACTATTATAAAGTTCAGGTTGGTGCTTTCAGACAGCTTTCCAACGCCATTAAAATGGAGCAGAAGCTGCGTAAATTCCGATACAACACATATATTGTATACTCATAAATATACGCTGCTCCATTGAATTATTTAACACTGTATATTATGCTCTGTACTTCATCATCCTTCATAACGAACGAAAGTCTGGTGTTACCTGATTCATACAGAAGCTGTCCGTCAGCTTCTGTATAATCACTTCCATATGCTGATAAAACCTTATCTTTCTTATCGCCAATACGGACACCTTCTTTAGTCTTAACAGCATCATCCATAAGTGTTATAGAATAAAGCTTATCATTTCCGTCCTTCTGATATCCCTGCAGAGTTACGCTATCATAGTAATAGAATTTGTCCATTCCTTCAAATGCACAGCTTTTAGCCTCATAGTAACCACCAGAAGGTTCTCCAAGCTTAGATGTATATTCTGTAAGATCGCCATCTGTCTTTAACTCTATTCCTTTTAATTCAAATGAATACTTACTTTCCGTCTGCTGTGATGCAACCGGCTTGTCCTGACTATTATCTGGCAGTGTTGATGCACTTCCACATGCTGCCATCATAACTCCTGCTGCAAGTACTGCCGCTAACATTAAACTCTTCTTTCTCATAATCAATCTCCCTGTTTCTCTTCGTAATATTTATTAACTATTGTCTGCCATGCATTCTTATATGATTCATCCTGTCTATGGTCAGTAAGCCTGAAATTCTTAACAAGCTGTTCCCCAAGATATAACGACAGCTTCTCAGCTCCTTCTACATTAAGATGCTGCCCATAATCAAATGTATCAGTAGTATAGTCTATACCTATATTTTCAGCCTCATCAATTGTATTAAGATACAATATTCCATGCCCATCCGCATAATCACTCACCTGCTTATCCCATTCATCATACCAGTGAGGAAATACACTTGGTGCCTTCATAAGCACAAGATTAATACCATTATCTTTGCAAAGTGAATATATCTTATCAAGATACTCCATGTTCCTGTCACTGAATGTATAATTAGCAAGTGGAGCAGCTTTTGGTATGGTCGTAACTGGTCTTATACCTTTCTGCATAAGATAACCGTTAGTTGTAACAGATGGTGTTTTCCACATATATCTGAAATCCTCTGATGACAATTCACTCCATCTTGAGTGATATCTAAGCAGTGGAAATATATAACTGGCCATATTCTCATCTTCTGTCATTGACTCCCTTATAGAAGCTATTTTATACTTTGAAAGCTTCATGCCATCCAGTGTCATTCTGTTATAAGCCTCACTTTTGGCATCTCTTTGTGTCATTGCAAGTACATTTACAATAACAACCTGCGGTTTCTCATACTTAAGAGTATCTTCGAGCAGATAATACGACTGCCATATAAGCTGTTCCGCACTTCCACGGATATAACTTGATATCCCGTAATTCTCCCACATTGTAACAGGGGATATATTCTCATATACTTCACAGTCACCAAGAATAAGCACATCATGATTCTTTTCACTGTTGTAATATTCCTCAATCATTGCACCTTCTTTAATATCTGATGCATATTTAGGAACTAACAGACATTGTAAAAGATACAGACATACCATCGGTATTATGATAACTGCAATACCTGTACATATCTTTTTTCTCAAAACTTTCTCCATTCCTTAGAAAATGTTTTCTAAAACTGATTATATATAAACTGACTTGACTCGTATCCGGTTCCATATATTCCAAATACAGCTATAAGCAGAAAAATCACAAGAAAAACTGTATATCTTATAATATAATTCTTCTTTGCTAACCGGTCTCTTACCGGACATTTTCTCTCAAGCAGGCTTACCGCAAACATTATAACCACGCCTGCAAAAATAACTATATAATCAGCTGCTGATAATCCTATACTCCACATTCCCTTAGTAAACACAGCCGCATAATTGACACTGGTAAACATCGAGAAAAACATACGGAATGCCTCTGCAATATCTCTGTAATAATCAAGCATCTGCAGGCAGCATACTATAGCAGTAGTTCTTATTATCTCAAATACTTTGTAGTATTTTAATTTTCTGTAACCTAACCTGTTATCTGCCTTCTCATATAATGGCTTAAGTTCCTGAGAAACAAGCATAATTATGCTGTTCAAAAGCCCCCAAACTACAAAGTTCCAGCTTGCACCATGCCATATACCTGTCACAAACCACACAGTAAGACTTGAAAAATATACTGGAAATCTTGAACCTACCGGCTTTCCTACGTGCTTCTTAAGCCACCTTGATACCTTATTCATCCATTTAGACATTGATAACGGATAGAAAAGATAATCCTTAAACCATGCGCACAGTGTAATGTGCCATCTTCTCCAGTATTCTGCAATGCTCTTTGAAAAGAATGGTCTTCTGAAATTCTCTGGAAGAGTAATTCCAAACATCTGTGCAACACCAATTGTAATATCTATGCCACCTGTGAAATCTGCATACAGGTCAATTGCATATAACAGCATTCCTACAAATGCATATGCACCATAATACACTGAAACATCTGACTGTATTGTTGCAAGTCCGATTGCTGCCCTGTCTGCGATTACCATCTTCTTGAAATATCCCCACAGAATTCTCTCAAAACCATACTGTATATTAACCCACGAAAACACATGACTTTCAAACAGGCTTTTCTTCAGATCATTCCATCTGCTTATAGGTCCCTGTACAAGCTGTGGAAAAAAAGACACAAACAGTGCATATCTGAACGGATTCTTCTCTGCATCTGCAACACCGCGATACACATCAATCATATATCCAATAGACTGGAATGTATAGAATGATATTCCCATCGGAAGTATGAAATCAACCGTATTAAATGTTGTAAATGTGACTATAAACATATTGGTGTATTTAAGTACAGCAAGTATTCCAAAATTAATAAACAGAACAATAGTAAGAAACATTTTCTGTTTTCTTAAAGAAATGTTCTTAAGCTTTTTCTTTTCATCTCTGGATATATCACATTTATGTTCCTCTATGAAGCGTACAGACCTGTCTTTCTCCCTATATATAAGCCTTGCACCTGCATACGTCGTTACGATAGTTGTCACTATGAATATTATTCCGCTTAATCCGGCATACACATAGAATAACATATTCATACATAACAGTACTATCCACTGAATACGTTTAGGAACAACATAATATAAAATAAGTGCAACCAGAACAAATAAAATAAACTGATAAGATGTAAATAACATTTATCTTACTCCTCCCTAATATGAAAACTCTTCTGAAGGAGTTTCCGGATACGCGGACATATCTCTTCTATATATTGAATTTCCTCTGTTAATATAATCCTGCACCTGTGAATCTGTCAGCATAAAACATTCAAATCCATCATACATTCTTGTTGAATCAAAATGATACCAGCCTGTTCCAAGATTACATAAAACCCAGCTATGATCTCCAGACCTTGCGCCCTGATTATCAACCCATATACACTCAGCTCCTATCCCTTCAAGGAGCGCTCTGTCAACAGAAGCATATGTGAAACAGTCACCCGACACATATCCATTCTTCTTAATCACTTTTAATGCCTCAAATGCTTCATCCTGCCATTCTGAACTCTGTGTATAACTGTTTCCTGCATATCCAATCTTAGTATGTGCATACTTATATATTGCCCTAGCTTTCTGTCCTTTAGACATAGAATTGTCTGTAATATCCTGAAGAACTGCAGCTACAACTTCATCAAGAGTTGAATAACTGCTGTTTACTTTAACTTCCTGTGTCTCCTCTTCAATAAAAGTAAATGTCACTTCTTCTATAGTCTCATTACCATATGAATCTACTGCTTTATAATAAACAATATAACTTCCTGGCTGTGAAGTATTAACCTGTGATTTATCAACCTCAACATCAATCTCCTGCCCTGAGAAATCTGTTGCATATACATCTGTCATATATGAAACTTTGCTGCCTGTATAATATGTCTTATCTGATATACCATGAATTACCGGTGGCTCAACATGAATATCTGACGGCAGGTCATTAACATCTGACTCACTACCCTCTTCTGACTGATTATTTCCTTCTGGCTGGACAGCTTCTGTCTTAATACTTTCTTCTGAAATATTATTCTTGTTGTTACATCCTGTCACTGCTACAGATAACATAACTGTAACACTTATCAATCCATATACAAGAACTCTTCCTGCAAAATATCTGTGTTTAATCATTGTTCACATGCACTTGTATAATTCAAATGCTATTCTCCTTCAATCCGAATAACAAAATTATAACTCACAATCATTTATATAGTCAACTTGTAAAACTGGCTCTTACTATAAAAATGCTGATACCAGATATAGTTTCCCATATCTGATACCAGCATATACATTTTACATATAGATTCTTAATTAATCAGTATCATTCTGTTTTACCATCAGTTTCAGGCTCTTTAGCTGCTGCACTCATCTCTTCTGGAAGACCTGTGAAATTAACGTTCTTAGTAGTCTTGGCATCATATGTATTAGCCTTCATGACTTCTGTCAGGTCAAAACCTGTAGTTTCCTTGATACTCTCAATTGTCTTAGCAAGAACTGACGGTACATTACCACTGAAAGTTCCTACTCCGTTCTCCCCTGAACCTCCATCAATAATAGTAACCTTATCAATGCTTTCAAGAGGCTTTGCAATTGCTTCTGCCATCTGTGGAAGGACTTTAATAATCATCTCTGTCATGGCAGCCTTACCATACTTAGCCATTGCCTCTGCTTTCTTTTCCATAGCCTCAGCCTCAGCAAGACCTTTTGCCTTAATGCTTTCTGCTTCAGCAATTCCCTGTGCCTTAACAGCCTCCGCTTCCTGCTCTTTTGCAAATCTGTCTGCTTCTGCCTGTGCTTTCTTAGCCTCTGCCTGTTTCTGAATTTCAAACTGCTTTGCTTCTGCTTCCTTCTGTCTCTGGTAAAGTTGTGCATCAGCCTTCTGCTGTGTTGCGTATTTCTCTGCTTCTGCCTGTTTACGGATATCTGCATCAAGTGTTTTTTCCTTAACAGCAATCTCTTTCTCTCTTAACTCAATCTCTTTCTCCTGCTTTGCAATATTAGCATCAGCAGTTGTAATTTCGATTGTTTTTCTCTGTTCCTGCTGCTGGATTTCGTATGCAGCATCAGCCTCAGCTTTCTTAACATCTGCAGCTCTCTTTAATTCTTGTTTCTTAATCTCAAGTTCGTTATTTCTTTCTGCAATAGCAGTCTCAGCTTCGATTCTTGCATCATTTGCCTGCTTTGTTGCATTAGCTTTGGCAACTGCAATATCCCTTTCTGATTCTGCTCTTGATATCTGTGCTGATTTACTGATGCTTACCACCCTGTCAATACCAAGGTTCTCAATAACATTTCCCTCATCAGTAACATTCTGAACATTAAAGCTTACTATTTCAAGACCCATTCTTGCCATATCAGGAGCAGCATTCTCCTGTACCTTCTCAGCAAACATCTTTCTGTCCTGAACAATATCTTCCAGCCTCATCTGTCCTATAATCTCACGAACATTACCCTCTAATACATCTCCTACTGAGTTTCTGATATAATCTTCGTTCTTGTTAAGGAAGTTGCTTGCTGCTTTCTCAAGCATTTCCTTAGAAGAACCAACCTTAATCTTTACAGCAGAATCAATGTTGACATTGATATATTCGTTAGTCGGAACTGATTCCTTAGTCTTAACATCAACAGAAATCATCTTAAGTTCAAGTTTATCAACTCTCTGTAAGAATGGAATTCTTAACGCTGACTTACCAATAACAAACTTAGGATTCTTTCTTAAACCAGAAACAATCAATGCCCTGTCTGTTGGTGCTTTAATATAACTTGCAAGAATAAACACAACAAATAAAATCACAACTACCCCAATAATAATTGCCAATTCCATATTATATACCCTCATCTTTCTAATTACTCATTAGTTAATAACTGCCATTAAAACCCAAGTCTTGCACCACCAGAAGAACTCTTTCCATTAAACAATTCATTATATAGCTTATCACTGAACACATTAGATAAAACATTTAAATTCTTCATAAGCTCATATGCCAGTGTTGTGCTCTGGGTCTCTGTAAGATTAGCAAGATTGTAAGCACCTGAATAATCTGATGCAGAATATTTTAACTTGCTGAATTCTTTCTGTGTTGCTTCACCTGAAAGCTTCATATCTATATTGCTGTCATCAATATTGCTGTTCACATAAAGATTATCAATCTTAACTGTTGTTCCTGATGAACTAAGTTCTGCTCCTGCTTTGATATACTCTTTATTCTGAGTCATCTCTAATGCCAGTGCAGCCTTATCATCCTGTGTCTTTACTGTATACTTCATATTAATATCATCAACATCAGCTTCGATAACAACATATTCAAATGGATTGTCATTACCAAGAAATGAGATTGCAACAAATCCTTTTTCGCTTGTATTATAATCTGCTGCATCAATTGCAAGTCTTACAATCTCATCATTCTTATTAATATACATTGACAATGTAACTGGCTGCATATCACTTAATGAACTCTCAATACTGCTCTTGATAGTTGTCTGTGAAACGCCTGCCATTGTAAGAATTGTCATATAAGAAGAAAGATCTTTACTTGCATATAATTCATCAATAACTGTTTCGCATGCCTTAATAACAGTCTCCTTAGTTATTGTAATGCTATACTCAGAAACCTTGATATCTCCGTTATCCGAATTATATGTAAATTTATCACCCTTCTTGTAT
>OMCM01001422.1_pt1 | contig 11974 bp, 8 predicted proteins | sample 1645021 | NCBI WGS metagenome assembly OMCM01 (sample SAMEA103958142, study PRJEB25191) | human gut metagenome | biome: human-associated habitat [ENVO:00009003]; feature: intestine environment [ENVO:2100002]; material: feces | place: Germany | collected 2013/2015
AGACCGGTGCTCTACCAACTGAGCTACTCCCGTGTTTGCGGCTGCAAAGGTAGTAGAAACTTCTGAATCTCCAAACATTCGGGTAAATAAGTTTTGAATTATTTTAATTTTTCCCACTCATCGAGCTTAAAACCGACTAGAACGAAGCTGTCTGTCACTACCAATGGGCGTTTCACCAATTTACCGTTGGTTGCCAATAGTGCTATCTGTTCTTCCTCACTCATTGCAGGTAGCTTCTCGCTTAGTTTCAGCTCTTTATATACTAATCCGCTCGTGTTGAAGAATTTCTTCACCGGCAGACCGCTGCGCGAAATCCATGCCTTTAATTCTTCCACCGTAGGATTTTCTTCTACGATTAAGCGGTTGGTAAACTCAATGTTATTTTCTGTTAACCATTTCTTGGCTTTTTGGCATGTGCTGCATGCCGGGTACTGCAAAAATAATGTTGCCATATTCATTTATAATTTAATACTTGATATTTAATACTTAATACTTGAACTTCACTTCAATATCTGTAAATCCTGAAACATAATCCGGTAAGCGGCCGCTTTCTTGTCCAATGCTAATGGATACGCCCTTGATGATGAGGGCATCCGGTAAAGCCGCATGGCACGTCCTTCGAAAACAAATTCGGAGTAATCACCTACTTTGGGTTCTTCTATGTCGAATTGCTGTCGGAGAGTGTCCGTTGCTTTTTGGCCCGTAGTGACGATTGCTTTGCATTCGGGAAGCTGCCGCAGTAATGCTGCAACATCGGTGGCTTCCACTACTTCAAGAAACTTGTCCGATGCATTATCCTGCAACCGGCGAATGGATGAAGCAGTATCAAATAGGGCAATCCCCTTTTCGTTTAAAAAGTCTATGATTTGCTCGCGGCAGAACGATTTTAGTGTCGAATTCAGAAAGTGATTCTTATCATTAAAGAATAAGATTCCATATATACGCCACATGTCGTTGTTTAGGTTCGGGTAGTAAAACTCCATAGACCAACGTTTTTTCTGTGGCGGAAAACTTCCCAGCATAAGTAATTTTGATTTCGCTGGGAGAAACGGTTCTAACGGATGTATTTCGATTTCCATAATTTCTTTCATTTTAATTTCGTACAAAAATAGTGATAATGTTTATTTCCCTCAAAATCAATGAGAAAAAATGCTAGATTTAAAATAATTAGTTATTTTTGCGGCGTGATGAACAAACAATATTTTATTATATCATTGAAAAAAGAAATTTTTGTGACTTGCTTCTTGATAGGCTTACTTTTCCTGGAGGGAGGAAATTGTTATGCTTCGGAGCAACAAGCGTTAAGAGGGACGATAGAAGTTCCTTCTGATCATAATACCGTGAGAGGGCGTGTAATTGATATCTATGGTGAACCACTGATCGGTGCTACAATACGCGAAAGGGGGGGAACCAATGGTACTGTGACCGATATTGATGGAAAATTCTTTTTGTCTGTACCGGATAGTGCTGTCTTACAGGTTTCTTTTGTAGGTTACAAGACTGTAGAAGTCAATGTGACAGGTCGGAATGTGCTTGAAATACGTCTTCAGGAAGATGCGGTGATGCTTGAACATGTCATCGTAACAGCCTTGGGACTTGAAAAGGATGAAGCTACATTGGCCTATTCTGTGCAAAAAATCAAGGGAGAAGAACTGAACCGTGTCAAAGAAGTAAATATGATTGCTGCCCTGGCAGGAAAAGCTGCCGGTGTGCAAATCAACAAAAACTCTTCCGGTATGGGCGGTTCCGCAAAAGTTAGTCTCCGGGGAATCCGTTCTGTATCCGGTGATAATCAACCGCTTTATGTAATAGATGGAGTGCCGATGTCGAACACCTCTTCCGAACAGGCTTATTCGGCTATTGGTGGTACGGCGAATGCAGGGAATCGTGACGGAGGAGACGGAATCTCTAACCTGAATCCGGAAGATGTGGAAAGCATCAGTATCCTGAAAGGTGCTCCTGCTGCGGCTTTATATGGTAGCATGGCTGCTAACGGAGTGATTCTTATTACGACTAAAAAAGGAAACTCTGCCGGGCAAAGGAATATAAATTTCTCTACGGGACTCACTTTCGAGAAAGCATTCAGTATGCCTAAAATGCAGAATCGTTATGGTGTCAGTGATGTAGTAGACAGTTGGGGCGAGAAAGAGAATCTGATGGCTTATGATAATCTGAATGACTTTTTCCGTACCGGATTGACATCGATGACTTCCGTATCTATCAGTTATGGAAACGAAAACCTGCAAACTTATTTCTCCTATGCCAATACTACCGGAAAGGGGATTATCGACAAGAATAAACTGAGAAAGCATAATATAAACTTGCGCGAGACGGCTACCATGTTCGACAAACGTCTGAAACTGGACGGTAGTGTGAATGTCATGAAACAGACCGTTGAGAATAAGCCGGTATCGGGAGGTTTCTATATGAATCCATTGGTAGGGCTCTACCGTTTCCCTCGTGGAGAGGATTTGTCTTATTATAAAGATCATTTTGAAACCTATGACGAAGAACGGAAACTGGGTGTGCAGAACTGGCATACGTTTACCGAAGACTTCGAACAGAATCCATATTGGATAACGAACCGCATACAAAGTAAAGAAACACGTACGCGCGTTATCCTTTCTCTTTCAGCAAACTTTAAGGTAAATGACTGGCTGACGATTCAAGCCCGTGGAAACATGGATTACTGGGCGGACAAGTTACGCCAGAAATTCTATGCGTCTACCGCCACCGCCCTGTGTGGAGCGAACGGACGATATGTTGAGATGGATTATCAGGAAACCCAGATGTATGGTGATGTCATGGCGATGGTGAAGAAAACCTGGGGTGATTTTACGTTGGATGCGGCGATTGGTGGTAGTATAAATGATAAAGTCGTCAATTCTACCCGATATGATTCGAAAAATGCATCTCTGAAGTTTGCTAATGTGTTTAATATAGCCAATATCGTTATGAACAGCTCTGCCAGTATTGACCAGCGAATAGATCAACGCCGTCAGTTGCAATCTATATTCGGTACGGCACAGATCGGTTATAAGGAAAAACTATTTCTTGATTTGACGGCCCGTAATGACTGGGCGTCAACCTTGTCATATACCAAACATGAAAAATCCGGATTCGCTTATCCTTCTGTAGGGCTTTCCATGCTGCTTGATAAATGGGTGAAGTTGCCCGAATGGGTTTCTTTCGCAAAATTGCGTGGCGCTTATAGTAAAGTAGGGAATGATATTCCTCCATTTATCACTAATCCCTCTTCGCAGATCAATGCCGGTGGCGAGATACAGGCGAATGACGCCGCACCTTTCAAGGAAATGGAGCCGGAAATGACTCATGCCATCGAATTTGGAACTGAATGGCGATTCTTTCAACACCGTTTAGGGGTTAATCTGACTTATTATCGTACCAATACTTATAATCAGTTCTTCAAACTTCCCGCACTTGCAGGCGATAAGTATGCTTACCGATATGTAAATGCCGGAAATATCCAGAATCGGGGATGGGAATTGACACTGAATGGAACTCCCGTATTAACTCCTGATTTCAACTGGAAAACTTCTGTAAACTTCTCTACCAATAAGAATAAGATAGTGAAGTTGCACGAAGATCTGAAAGAAATGATTTACGGGCCTACCAGTTTTTCTTCCAGCTATGCCATGAAACTTATTAAAGGCGGTTCTATCGGTGATATATATGGTAAGGCTTTTGTGCGTGATGATGCAGGCAATATCGTTTACGAAACAGAGGGTGATAATAAAGGACTTCCATTGGTGGAGGGCGATGGGAATACGGTGAAAGTAGGAAATGCCAACCCTGTCTTTATGATGGGATGGGATCATACATTCTCTTACAAAGGCTTCACCCTTTATTTTCTGCTTGATTGGCGCTACGGAGGTGAAGTCCTTTCGCAGACACAGGCGGAAATGGATCTTTATGGAGTATCTGAAATAACGGCCGATGCGCGTGACAGGGGATATGTAATGCTCGACGGTCAGCGTATAGACAATGTGAAAGGATTCTATAAAATAGTAGGCGGGCGTGCCGGGGTGACGGAATATTATATGTATGATGCTACGAATTTACGGTTGCGTGAAGTATCATTGAGCTATAATTTCTCCAAGAAGTGGATACAGAAAACGAAGGTACTGAAAGATGTTCAGCTTTCGTTTGTAGCTCGCAATCTATGTTTCTTGTATAAGAAAGCTCCTTTTGATCCGGATCTGGTACTTTCTACCGGAAATGATAATCAAGGAATTGAAGTGTTCGGAATGCCTACGACCCGTAGTCTGGGCTTTACTCTGAAATGTGAATTTTAAAGGCAAGAGAGAGAAATGAAGAGAAAATTTGTATATCTATATTTGTTGGGGTTATTGCTGTTTTCTGTAGCTTGTACCGGTAACTTCCGTGATTACAATACCGATTTGTCCGGTATCACGGATGATGACTTGATTATTGATGACAATGGCTATGGAATCCGTTTGGGAATTATTCAGCAAGGTATTTATTTTAATTACGACTACGGAAAAGGAAAGAACTGGCCTTTCCAGCTGATACAGAATCTGAACGCGGACATGTTCAGTGGGTATATGCATGACGGCAAACCTCTGAACGGGGGCTCGCATAATTCCGATTATAATATGCAGGACGGCTGGAATAGCGCCATGTGGACACACATGTATTCTTATATTTTCCCACAGATATATCAGTCGGAGAATGCTACCCGAAATACACATCCTGCTCTGTTCGGGATAACGAAAATATTAAAGGTGGAAGCGATGCATCGTGTGACGGATTATTATGGTCCTATCATTTATAAGAATTTTGCTAATGCCGAAAAACATTACCGTCCGGATAAACAAGAGGATGTCTATTATGAGTTTTTCAATGAACTCGATTCTGCTGTAGTTGCTCTCACCAACTATATAGATGAGAAACCGGAATCCAATGGATTTGCACGTTTTGATATTTTGTTGGATGGGAAATACGCTTCCTGGGTGAAGTTTGCCAATTCGTTGCGTTTGCGGTTGGCAATGCGTATTGCCTCTGTTGCTCCCGATAAGGCTTGTGCTGAAATACAGAAAATAAAAGAAAACGATTATGGCTTCTTTGAAGCGGAAACAGGCGGAGCAATCGTTTCTACCAAATCCGGATATACCAATCCATTGGGAGAACTTAACTGTGTGTGGAATGAAACTTACATGAGTGCTAACATGGAATCAATCTTGGTCGGATATGATGATCCTCGTCTTGGAGCTTATTTCGAACACTGTACGGATGAAGCTTTGAAAGGACAATATCGTGGAATTCGTCAAGGGACATGTTTTGCTCATAGTCATTATTCCGGATTGTCGAAGCTGTTTGTCCTGCAAAGCACCGATGCGCCTCTGATGACTGCTTCGGAAGTCTGGTTTCTGCGTGCCGAAGCCGCTTTGCGCGGGTGGACCGATGAAGATGAAGAAGCTTGTTACCGGAACGGCGTAACTACCTCTTTTCATCAATGGGGAATTTATGGGGTGGAGGATTACCTGAAAAGTGAGCTGACAGCTTCCGGCTTTATAGACACTTATGATGAAGAAAATAATATAGAGGCCCGTTGTAAAGTCACTCCCAAATGGAATCCGCAGGATGATAAGGAGACCAAACTGGAGAAGATTATCACGCAGAAGTGGATTGCCATGTTCCCGGAAGGTTGTGAAGCCTGGGCTGAACAAAGGCGGACAGGATATCCCCGTTTATTTCCCGTTCGATTCAACCATAGCAGAAACGGATGTATTGACACGGAGATCATGGTGCGTCGTCTAAACTTCCCCGGTACATTGCAGACGGAAGACCCGGAGCAATATTCTGCTCTTATGGAGGCTTTAGGCGGAGATGACCATGGAGGTACAAGACTCTGGTGGGATACGGGAAATAATAACCTGGAATAAAAAAAGACAGAAGTAATGTGCTTATATGTGTAGCTTTAACTATTTTTGCATCTTCATTTAAACACATTTACTTATGAAACAGATTATCTCTGCTCTTTTCCTTTGTATGTTGCTCTCTGGCGTACCGGGATTGCAGGCGCAAAACATTCAGCTACATTATGATTTCGGACGTTCTTTGTATGATAAAGATTTGCAAGGTCGCCCGCTGTTCACCTCCACTGTGGAGAAGTTTCATCCTGATACTTGGGGATTACACTTCCGAGGGTGTCGCTTCCGCTTATTGGGAAATAGCCCGTGAACTAAAATTCTGGAAAGGTCCTTTCTCTGCACATCTTGAATATAACGGTGGATTATCGAAAGGCATGTCTTATAAAAATGCTTATCTGGCAGGAGCTACCTACACTTTTAATAATGCTTCCTTTTCCAAAGGCTTTACGCTGACTGCTATGTATAAGTATATTCAGAAACACCAATCGCCCAACAACTTCCAGCTGACAGGTACGTGGTACGTGAATTTCTGCCGCAATCTGCTCACTTTCTCCGGCTTTGCCGACTGGTGGCGCGAAGAAACCAACTATGGAAAGACTATCTTTCTCTCCGAACCACAATTCTGGGTAAACCTAAACAAAATCAAAGGAGTAAATAAAAATTTCAATCTTAGTGTTGGCTCCGAAGTCGAATTGAGTAATAACTTCGGCGGTCGTGATGGCTTTTATGTTATCCCGACACTCGCTCTGAAATGGACGCTGAACTAAAAAACGGATTATAAGAAATAGAATTAAAAAAAGTCGGACTAAAAGAAGCCGGACTTCAGAATAATCTCTGTTTATCCCTCTGCGGAACTTAAAAAAATATATAGAAACCCTGTTAAATGAAAACTGATTTAATCTACGGCGTAGAAGACCGTCCCCCTTTTAAAGACGCCTTGTTTGCGGCTTTACAACATCTTTTGGCTATTTTCGTAGCGATCATTACACCTCCGCTTATCATCGCAAGTGCCTTGAAACTTGATGTAGAAAAGACAAGCTTTCTGGTTTCCATGTCTCTTTTTGCTTCGGGAGTATCTACCTTTATACAATGCCGCCGCTTTGGTGTGATAGGAGCAAGACTGCTCTGCATCCAGGGAACCAGTTTTTCTTTTATCGGCCCTATCATTGCCACAGGAATGGTAGGCGGATTACCGTTAATTTTCGGTTCCTGTATGGCTGCTGCGCCTATCGAAATGATTGTCAGCCGCACATTCAAATATCTGCGTAATATTATCACTCCGCTAGTTTCCGGTATTGTCGTGCTGCTTATCGGATTGAGTCTGATAAAGGTAGGTATCGTATCTTGCGGAGGCGGATATGCAGCTATGGATAATGGTACGTTTGCTACGTGGGAAAACCTGTCTATTGCAGCACTGGTACTTCTTAGCGTCTTGTTTTTCAACCGTTGCGGGAACAAATACCTGCGTATGAGTTCCATTGTACTCGGACTTTGCCTTGGCTATGGTTTGGCATTTGCTCTGGGAAAAGTGGATATGAGTGCGTTGAATGTGGAAATGCTGATGAGTTTTAATATTCCCCAGCCTTTTAAATATGGTGTTGATTTCAATGTGTCTTCTTTTATAGCCATTGGTCTGGTTTACTTGATAACTGCCATTGAAGCAACAGGTGATGTAACTGCCAACTCTATGATTTCCGGTGGAGTAATGGCAGATGGATTCAACTCCTTTCTCGCCGGTGTATTCAACTCTTTTCCAAACTCCATCTTTGCACAAAACAACGGTATTATCCAACTGACCGGAGTAGCCAGCCGTTATGTTGGTTATTATATCGCAGCAATGCTCGTCCTTTTGGGTTTATTTCCCATCGTAGGTGCCGTATTTTCCTTAATGCCCGATCCTGTACTGGGCGGTGCAACCTTACTAATGTTCGGCACAGTAGCAGCGGCGGGAATCCGTATTGTCTCCTCACAAGAAATAGGCCGTAAAGAAACTTTGGTATTAGCAGTCAGCCTCTCCTTAGGCTTAGGGGTAGAACTAATGCCGGACGTATTACAACAAGCCCCGGAAGCAATTCGAAGTATCTTCTCTTCAGGGATTACCACCGGAGGCCTAACTGCAATTATTGCAAATATAGTAATACGGGTAAAAGAGTAGGAAACAAGTAGTAGAAACAAGTATTAAGTAATAAGTATTACCGAAGCCGCTGGTTTATACTTGATAGGCGTTGATTAATACTTGTTAGTTGATGCTTGTCGATTAATACTTAATACCTAATTCTTAATACTTAAATTACTCATTTTATCTGTTGTGCGGAAGGGGAAATCAGGATACTCGTAAAGACTGAAACGAGGTTCGGTTTCTCCTTTCGTATAATTCCAGATAGAAGCATAGTCTTCCGGATCTTCTCCCATCTTGGCTAACTGGCGCAGGTAAGCAGCTAGCGATTTATTCTCTACAATATAAATCTGCCCCATCTGATCGATAATCGGGCTATGATGACGAGTACCGTCATGTTCGAAGCGTAGAATTCGTTTTCCTTCTTCAGTTAGTCCCACCAACTGGAAAGTCATGCTTTTACCGATAGCCGGTAAATTCAATACGCTGCGATCAGTGGCAAGGAAAGGTAAATGATGCTTTCTCATGAAGCGTCTTAATTGCTTGGCAACATCCTCTTTAGGCTCCTCTTCTGTTCCTACTTTCGTCTCTAATATCTTATATAACTCCTCTGCCTGTTCCGGTGTCATACGGCCATAAATCTTTTCCTCCTGTTGCTCCTGCATTGAACGACTGTTGGGTGCAAATACTGCATAATTCTCATTGAATCCCTTTACCGAGAAAGTGTAATAACATACCACCCCCAACGAATTGAGCACCTGACGAAGCCGGGTCGTATGCCCTCTACGTGAAGCAGCCACCGTATATACCAACTGATTCGTAATAATCCATCCCGCAGAAAGAATCTTCCAGATTGCTTCTTTAGCTTCAGGAGTAACCTCCAGCGGTGTCTGGAAATGAGTCTGTATAATAAACTGTTTCAGACCGATAGCCGATGCCTTCTCCTTGAATTCCCGCAGAATATCAACCAGCCCGTCATTGATACGCATCGGCAAATAGGCCAACAGACGTGACCCCAACCGTACCCGTTGCAATTCCGCATATTTCTCTCCATCCTTGCGTTCAAGATTCGCCCTTTGTTTGCGTGCCGCCATCCGATACACCGCATCCAGAATATTCTGAAGCGTTTTATTTTGACTCATCAGCGCATCGCCTCCTGTAATAAGAATATCCCGCAATTGCGTATCCTCTTCAAAATAAGCCATTAACCGACGCAACTTACGATCCCATGATTCCTTCGGGCGTAATGACTCAAATTCGAAATTCAACCGCTCGCTCTGAAAATCATACATACGCTGACAGGAAGCACAAAGTCCTCCGCAAGCCCGTCCCATCGTGTCAGGGATGAGAATAGCCACCTCCGGATACCGCCGATGAATGTTATGCCCGTCCGGTAAAAGCCATCCCGCAGCATTAGGCTTCCCGGCTTCTACAATATCCTCTTTCTCCCACGCGCGAATATTTCCATACGTCTCCACCAAACGTGGAGAATACAGAATATAACTCCGAATAGCCTCGTCATTATATCCATATCCCGTTACATTGAGTAACGATAAATAATAAGGAGTCGCAAAAAATGGCATCCCCTTCTTCCGGGCACGATAAAGCAAATACATAGTCTCTGACGAAAGTGAATTTCCCAGGAATCGATTCAACTCGCCCGGACTTTTCACAGCCATTGCCAAATGAAAGCGGAAATCGTTCCACCACTTATTGACCAACCTGTATTTTTCTTCATAACTCATTCCCTCCTCAAAGTGAAAACGCACCGAAGGCTTCGACTTCCTGTTTTCAATCTTCTGAATCAACAAGTGCAACATCCGCTCCTTATTCTCATCCCGCACTTCACGTACCTCTTCATCCAATCCCGTTTCCCACCGGTCATTCCTACTTTTGATACGCTGTGGCGATGGTAAAGGCACAACCTCTCCCTTCAACCGTTTAAACATCTGGAAAATTTCAATAAACAAATCCGTCGGTATCTCCATATTTTCCAACGTTCCCGTCAGAAACTCATAAAGCAACCGAATCGTCTGTACTGACATATCCTGTCCAGTAGACAGTTCATGGACATTCTGTCCATCATAATCGAGTAAGAGTCGAATTTGCTCCCTCGCCTCCTCCGCAGCCTCATTTTCTATCCTGCAAATTTCCAAAAAACGCAGCATCCCAGCCTTGAACTCTTCCACAGAAGAGCTCTTATCAGCTATCTCCACCACTTCCGGAATTTCTTGATTATAGATTTGTTTCAACTGTGAAAAAGTAAGCGCAAGCATTTTCTTTTGTTTCATAAGCAATCTCTCTATTTTTTAATTATTATAATATACTACCATACCGCATGGTCCTCCTCCGGCCTCGTCTGCACGGCGTCAAGCGAAGGTTTTATTACCGGCGTTAAGAAGGGCAGACTGTTTGAGCGAAGCGAGTTTCTACCCTTTAGACGGGAATGAAACCGGAGTAGCCGGGCAGGCGCAGCCTTGATTTTTTCTTTTGGGTACTTTTTCTTTTGTATCAAGACAAAAGAAAAAAGTACATAAAGATAACAAAAAAAGCGGAGGTACAAAACCCCCGCTTTTTCTATCCTATTAATCTTTACGATTTTCTAACATTTAAAGCGACTTATTTTTTCGTTTCCGTATCGTCGTTCTTCCGTTTCGGCTCCTTCTTGGCAAGAAGAACAATATTATACACATAATCCGTCATCCACTGTTCAGAGTATCCCAAACGCTCTTTGTACTGGCGAACAGTCGCAGCCGTTTTATGCACATCATCAGCCTTCCACACTGTCTTGGTACAAACATCGTGTACCGTTTTCTGTGTCATACCATACAAAGCCTTCTTAAAGATCGACGGCATACGAAACTTCCACTGCATCAGATTTCCCATCAACATCATCAGATCATTGGAAAATCCCTGATACATGAACAAATAAGATTGAATATCATTTTGAGTGCGGCAGTTACGTTTCACGGAAGAGTCGATTTCCTTAAAGAAGTTCTCGTTCAACCCATAATCCTGCATCAGCATTTTGCGCGCAGCAGATTTTTCGGCCAATCCCAGTTTACCGTTTTGAGTAGGAACTTTAAACAAACGTTTGAAGTTAGCTACGTCCGGCAAGAAGCGGATATTAGTGATACCGAGGTTTGTGGCGATAACTGACTGGAAATACACCCGTGTCAGTGATATGAAATCTTCTACATTGCCGACTTTCGTTTCATCGGATTTTTTCTTGAATAAACCAAATAAGCCCATTGTTATCTCTACAATTTTATTATTTACAATTTACTATTTGAGCGTGTGGAAGGTATATAACATAACTACCATCTGTCAATTTGCGTGCAAAGGTACAAAAACAGTTGGTTTTCACCAACATTCCAAGTCCTTTTCGATGTCCGGCATTGTCTCTTTCTTAAAAACAGGGCTTTGGATGCCAGCTTTCTTTTGCGCCCGGTAATCATTTAGCAGACGGATAGCATATTTTCCGAGGAAAAGGATAGCGATCAGATTACAGATAGCCATTAACGCCATCGTGACATCTGCCAGGCTCCATACCATATCCAATGTAGCAAGTGAACCGAAGAGCACCATACCACCCACCAATATCCTGTAACCATGAAGTACCCATTTCCGGTGAGTGATAAAGCGGATATTAGCCTCACCATAATAATAATTCCCCAGAATACTGCTGAAAGCAAAAAAGAAAAGAGCTACGGCAACGAAGATACTGCCCAAAGAACCGATTTCGTTTGTCAATGCCTGTTGAGTCAGTTGCACTCCATTGGCCGAACCATCCAGAGGAGCCCCACTAAAGAGGATGATAAAAGCCGTACAGGTACATATCAATAATGTATCTGTAAATACCGCCAAAGTCTGTATCAACCCTTGTTTTACGGGATGGCTGACATGAGCCGTGGCAGCCGCATTCGGGGCCGAACCCATACCG